>ERZ724517.592-NODE-592-length-21805-cov-4.395862_pt1 | contig 21805 bp, 11 predicted proteins | sample MGYA00376050_ERZ724517 | MGnify/ENA primary metagenome ERZ724517 (study PRJEB28724, sample SAMN07190886) | activated sludge metagenome | isolation source: activated sludge of sewage treatment plant in Hong Hong | place: USA: Christiansburg, Virginia | collected... | reverse complement strand
ACGAGGGTCTACCACCGGCACCGATCAGCAATCCGGGTCGGGCGGCTCTGGCGGCGGTGCTCGCACCGGACACGACGCCGTACCTATATTTAGTGTCTCGCAACGATGGCACGCACCAGTTTTCGGTGACCTTGGAAGAACACCAAGCTGCGGTGAACAAGTACCAGCGCGCCAGTCACTGATTGCCAGCACCCTGTGTTTGGGTCCGGCTGGTGGCTGATTTGTGCTCGTTTGCGGCCAGGTTAGGCGATGGTGCAAAACCTGCCGTTGCGTAAGCTCCAGGGGCGCTTAGATTGGCGTTTATGTCGAGTTTGCGAAAGCCCGATGCCGCTGGGGAGGCTTCGGAGCTGCGCCGGTTGGCCCTCTTTCCGGCCTTGTCGAAGTACCTGTTTCCGGTGTCGCCCGATGGCAGCACCGCGCTTCGTGACTACCGGATCTTGGCATCGCTCGTCGGGCTGGCTGGACTGGTCGCGCTGGCGGCGATTCCTAGGATGCCCGCGCTGGTCGCCCCACTGGGGCTGGCCCTGGGTTGGCTCTACTACTTGATCTTTGCGCGTCGTGAGCGACGGCGGCTCAAGCTGCTCAATCAGCCATTCCCCGAGGCCTTTCGGGAGACGCTTCTGCAGCGGGTGCCGCTTTATTCGCAACTGACCGAGCTGGAGCGTCGGCGATTCGAGGGTGAAGTGGCGGTATTCCTCGGCGAGCAGCGAATCTACGCGCTCGGAGGACTGGAGGACCAAAGCGAGTCCTCATCCCAGGTTCGGCTGACCGACGAGCACCGGGTGCTGATTGCAGCGAGTGCGGCCATCCTGCTCCTCGGCCGTCCTGACTGGAGGCTGCCGACGGATCGTGACATCGTGGTCTACCCATCGTCGTTCGCGGAGGAGACCTACTCGATGGAAAGCAATGCGCACACCATCGGGATGGTTCATGCCCAGGGCCCGATCCTGTTTGCGATTGGCGCAATCGAGCAGAGCTTCCCTCGTCGGCCAAGCTGGCTTTCCTCGGGCGGGCTGCTGCACTCGACGCCGCCGTTTGCGCACTCCCACGTTGGGCTGCACGAGTTTGCGCACGTCCTCGACTTCCTCGGTCAACAAGGACGCTCGACGGGCGTACCGGTGAGCCTGCCACCGGGAGTACAGCGACAGTGGCACCAGCAGCTTTCCGTCGAGCGCGATCGACTGATGGACGGCGACTCTGTGCTCAATCCGTACGGGCTGAAGAACGAAGCCGAGCTGTTCGCAGTGTCCGTCGAGAGCTTCTTCCAAGACTCGGCTCGGCTGCGCGCTCATTAAACTGAGCTGTACGGTCTTTTGTCGGACTTCTTTAACCAAGACCCGGCGTCGCGTACGACGTCGTTTCAGCCAGTGGCGCAGTTTCGCCCCTGGTTTGCACTCGGCGCGCCGACCCGCTACATCGCCTGACCTGCCAATGCTCGGCAATCATCCGATTGCCGGTTTCTCGTTATCATCATAAATACTTCGTTGGCACATTGTTAGACAATGTGTGCACTGTAGGAAAGAGATAGCGCCTGTGCAGATTGGCGCATTCACAGCGAGGTAGGTGAAATCAGCACAGTGGATCTTTGACCATTGTCGCACCCATCGGCAGGGCTGCATCCCGATTCCTACCGATTCTCACATTGCATACCCAAGAGGCCAGGTACCGACCTGTCCGTACCGATCGCCACGACTTCGCACCCCTTCCCACAGCGCTCCACACCGGATCATGGACAACCTGTGAATAACCGTGTGGGAACAGGTCGGATCTACGCGGTTTCCAAGGACTTTGCTGTGAGCGCCTAAATTTTGGGCAGTTGGGCCAAGTGGCTCTTTTCGTCTGTCTGGGGCGCGATCTTGCTTACCGAAATGGTCCGGAGTTATTGACCGTGGAGACTCGCTCGGGAAGTTGGTCTGACCAATTTTAGAAAAATAGGCGATCTGGGAATCCCATTTCGAGGTGCCTCAACAACAAGGACTGAGACTTCTTGATAACTGGGCCGATCAGACAAATTCCTGTTTGGTTCCTGGCAGCTAGAAGCGGGTAAGTGGCTTGTACTTTGGACTCCGCAAGAGGTAGAATCGGGCGGTCCCAAAAGATACTTACGCAAAAGGCCCATACCCATGACAGATATCGTGCAGGCACTCGCGACCCTGGATAGCGACCCCACGCAAGCGGAGGCCCGAGGAAGGCTTGTTGCTCAGGCCAAGGTCGCAGCCGAGTCTTCGAGTGAATCGGCAGCGCAAGCCAAGGGGGCTGTGCGCGAGGCCCAGAAGCGTTATCGCGAGCGCGGCGATGCAGAGCTGTGGCTCGTCCTGTGTGATGTTCTCCTCGATTCCGGCCTGGTGACGGTGGCGGCTGAGCGGGCGGAGCTCTTGATCGAAAAGGGCCGAGTTTGCTGCGACGAGCTGCTATCGGAGAGTCAGGCCGAGGCGGCGTACCAAGCTGCGCTTGCCGTTGACCCCGAAAATGAGACGGCGCAAGACGCGGTCGAGCAGCTTGCGGCGGTCAAGGGCAACTGGCAAAAGGTCGTGCAAAAGTGGCTCGATGAAGCCAAGCGCTCGACGGAGCGACAGCTTACCACCGACCTGTACACGCGCATCGGCGAGTACCACGGCAAGTACAGTCCGCAGCCGAGCGAAGCCGAGAGCTACTGGTATAAGGCGTTGTCCGTTGAGCCGCGTAACCGACGGGCGTCTTTGCACCTGGAGCGTTTCTTTCGGGCACAAAAGAAGTGGCCTGAACTGATCAAAACCTACGAGCAGCGGGCAGACAGCGCAGCGACGAAAGAAGATCGCGTCCTGGCGCTCTTGAGCCTGGCCGATCTGTACGGCAAGCAGCTCAAAAACCACGATGCTGCGGTCGAGTCGCACAAGAAGGCGCTCCTCATCGACCCGGCCAACGGGCGAGCGCTGGCGGCGCTGGTGACGCTGTACACCGACAAGCAGGACTATGCGTCGCTTATCAAGCTGTATGAGCAAGCGCTGAAAGTCCGGCAGCGTACCGACAGCGAGCTACCCACGGTCCTAGAGATTGGCCGACTGTACTTCCACAAGCTGAAGAACTTCGAGCAGGCCAACGAGTACTACCAGCGGGTGCGCAAGGTCGATCCGGCGCACCAGGAAATGCTCGACTTCTATCGCTCGTATCACGGCGGTCGGGGGACGGGAAAGCCGACGGCGGACGATAGCAGCAAGCTGCTCGCGGTGCTGACGCAGGCGCAAAAGGTCGAAAACGACGCGGGCCGTCGACTATCGCTCGGAATCGAGATGGCGCAGGTGGCGGAGTCGTCGCCGGGCGGGCTGGACAAGGCGATCGATATTTGGAAGTCGGTGCTCAAGCTCCAGTCGGGTCACGGCGAGGCGAGCGCGGCGCTGAAGCGGTTGTATACGCGGACCGAGAAGTGGAACGCGCTGCTTGAGATGCTCAAGGAGCAGGCGGAGGCGCTGTCCAAGGACGATCCGGCGCAGCTCGAGCAGAGAATCGAGCGCTTGTTGGAGGTCGTGGCGATCTATCGCGATCGGCTGAAGCTCGACGCGATGGTGATCAACACCTACAGCGCGATCTTGGCGCTCAAGCCGGAGCACCTCGGCGCGCTCGATGCACTCGGTCAGAAATACGAGGCGATGGCGCGCTGGAACGACCTGATCGGCGTGCTCCAGCGCAAGGCTGATCTGCTGGCGAAGTCGCCGGAAGCGCGGGCCGAGCAAGCGCGGCTGCTCAAACGGGTGGCGCAGCTTTGGATCGACAAGTTCTCGAACCACAACCAGGCGGTGAAGCCGCTCGAAGACCTGTACGCGATCGATCCCGATGACGCCGAGACGGTGGCGCGGCTGCGTGACATCTACAACAAGCGGCGGTCGTGGCGATCGCTGCTCGATTTGGAGCGTCGACAGCTCGACGTGCTCGAAGCGCATCCCGAGCGGATGCCGAATGCCGATGCCTGGGTCAAAGAGCGACGCACCGGACTCACCGAGCTGGCGAAGCTGGCTCAGGATCGGCTGGGCGATAGCATCGAAGCGATCGGGATCTGGAATCGGCTGCTTGAGATCGACGAGGGCGATGAAGGTGCGCTCGTGGCGCTCGCCAGCTTGTACGAAAAAGAAAAGCGCTTCACGGCGCTCATCGAGATCCTGCTTCGTCAGAAGTCGCGCAGCAAGGACGTCAAGACCCAGGTCGCGCTGCTCGAAAAAATAGGCACGCTGCTGGCAGAGAAGCTGCTGGCGGCGGCACCGGCGGTCGATATTTACCGTGAGATTGTGCGGCTCCAGCCGACGCACCAGAAGGCGATGCGGACGCTGCGCGAGCTGTACGGCCAGGCCGGTCAGTACGACGAGCTGGAGCGGCTGTACGGTCAACAGGCGCAGTGGGACGAGCTGTACGAAGTGCTGCTGGCGCTGGCCGAGCGGGCCGAGCAATCGCCGACGCGGATTGACCTGTATCTACGGGCGGCGCGGGTCGCCAAGTCGCAGCTAGCCAGCCAGGACAAGGCGCAGAAGGCATTTGAGCGGGTGTTGGTGGCAGAGCCGCAACACCTGCAAGCGGCGACGGCGCTCCTCCCAATCTACCAAGCGACGGAGAAGTGGCCGCGTCTGTTGGCGATGTATGAAGTGCTGCTCGGTCATGCGCAGAGCGACGCCGAGAAGATCCAGCACATGCACAAGATCGCCGAGCTGGCCGAGCAGAAGCTTTCGGCCAAGCCGCTGGCGTTTTCGTGGCTGTCGAAGGCGTATGCGCTGCGTGAGACGGAGTCACTCGACAGCAAGCCCCGGCAGCAGCTCGAAGCAGAGCTACGGCGGCTGGCCGGTGAGGCGGATACCTGGCAAGAGCTGGTCGCGATCTATGCCCGTCAGGTGACGCAGATCGAGGATGGCGCGCACAAGCTGGCCCGGCTGCGGCTGCTCGGACAGTGGACGCAGCAGAAGCTACATCGGCTCGATGAGGCGCGTGGTTACTGGGAGCAGGTGCTCGGCAAGGTCGCGCTCGACGAAGAAGCGCTGACGGCACTTGAGCAGATTTTCCAGTCGCAGGACAAGTACCCCGAGCTGCTCGGCATCTATCGCAAGCGTGTCGAGAGCCAGAGCGAGCCGCAGAAGCGCACCGACGTGCTGTTCCGAATGGCCAACGTCGAAGAGAACAAGCTCAACGACCGAGGCGCAGCCGCGGCAACCTATCGGCGGATCTTGGCCGAACCCGCGACGATGTCGTCGATGGCGACAACGATGCGGGCGTTGCGAGCGCTTGAGAAGATTTATACCCAGTCGGGCGATTCGGAGTCGCTGGCCGAGGTTCTGGAAGCGCAGCTACAGCACATTGCGCAGTCGAAGACTGGCAGCGAGCGCAGTGAGCGCGACATCGAGACGCAGATCATGATCAGCTTCCAGCTCGGTGAGCTGTATGAGCTGCATCTGGATAAGCCGGAAAAGGCGCTCGAGCGCTATCGGCAGGTGCTGACCCTGACGGCGGGACATCGTCCGACCCTGGTTGCCCTAGAGCGGTTCCTGGTTCCAACGAACCCAGTGCGCGTCGAAGTGGCGCGACTGCTGGTGCCTGCCTATGAGCGAGCGGACGACACCCGTAAGCTGGCGGCGGCACTCGAGATCGTGCTTTCCGCGACGGTCGATGCCGCAGAAGAGCTGGAACTTCTGCGACGGCTCGCCGGCCTGGTGCGCAAGCTTGGCGACGTCGAAAATGCCTACAAGTTTGCGGCACGGCTATTCGAGCGAGTTCCCTACGACCACGACAATCGACATGAGCTGATTGAGCTTGGCGAGACGCTCGAGCGGCAGGAGTCGGTGGCGACGCTGCTCGAAGAAGCCGAACGGGCGGCCCGACGAGCCGGAGACAGCCAACTGGCGCGGGATCTGGCCTGGGATTTGGGTCAGCTATTCGGCGAGCAGCTCCACGAGGTCGAGAAGGCCGAGGCGGCGTACATTCGCGTGCTCGAAAGCGACGAATCGCACGAGGGTGCGGCGCGGGCCTTGGAAGAGATTTATCGTGCCGGCGAGCGCTTCCGTGAGCTGCGCCGACTCCTTGAGCGACGCAAAGACCTGGCGGTTGAGCCAAGCGAACGCAAAGAGCTGCTGTTCCAGATCTGCGATCTCGACGAAGGGGTGCTGGAAGACGAAGAGGCCGCCTCGCGAGACTATACGGAAATACTCGAGCTTGACCCGTCGAACACCCGGGCGTTCAAAGCACTCGAGCGGCTACACACGACGGCAGAGCGCTGGCGAGAACTCGACGATCTGTTGGCGCGAGCGGTACCGCATGTGGACTCGGTGGTGGAGCGGGCACAGCTTCGCTTCCGTCGCGGTGAGCTGCATGCGATGCGGCTCGATGATCCCGATGGCGCCTGCGAGCTTCTCGAAGAGGCCCTATCGGAGCAGCCCAAGCACAAGGGGGCTCGTCGGACCCTCGAAGGACTGATGAGCAACTCGGGCCTGCGTCAGCGCATTGCCCGGACGCTGGAGCCGTTGTTCGCAGAGGACGGCGACAACGCGAAACTGGTGGCGGTTCTGTCGGTGCAGCGGGAAGCGCTGCCGATGGAGCGCAGTCCGGAAGCGGCGGCGCTGCTGTCGCGCATTGCCCATATCACCGAGGAGAAGCTGCGCAAACCCGACGGTGCGCTCGGTGCATATCGTGAAGCACTGCGGCTGGACCCGGCGGACTCGCAGCATCGCGGTAACGTCGAGCGAGTGGCGACGGCGCTGGGTCGCTTTGAGGATCTGGCGGCGGCGTGGGAAGAGGCGTTCCTGTCCACTGACTCGGACAACCTGGCACTGCGGGGCGAACTGCTTCGTCGCGCTGCTGAGCTGTATGACTACAAGCTAAGCGATGCCGAGCGAGCGCGGGATGCCTGGAAGCGGCTGCTCGATCTCGATCCGACCTCGCTTGACACGGCGCGACCGGCGGCAGTGGCGTTGTCGCGGCTGTATCAGCAGGCCGAGCAGTGGCGAGACCTCATCGATGTGCTGCGACGGCAGGCTGAGTGGTCGCAGGGCGATGAGCGCAAGTCGCTGCTATTCCGAATCGGCGAGATTTTGCAAAATCTGCTCTCTGATAGCGACGCGGCGATCGCGACCTATCGCGAAATCCTCGAGTCGGATGCTCAGGAAGTGCGTGCTCTCGACGCCCTGGAGTCTCTCCACGTTGCCAAGGAGCAGTGGACAGAGCTAAACGGAATCCTGCGACGGCGTGTGGACCTGGCGGGTGACAGCCAGACTCGTCGGGATCTGTTGTGGCGGATTGCCGAGGTGATCGAGGTCAAGCTTGGTGATCGCGATGAGGCCATCACGGCGTACGGCGTCATCCTGAGCGAGCGAGCCGAAGACATCCCAGCGATCGATGCGCTTGCGCGGCTGTACGAAGCGGCGGAGCAGCACTCGAACCTGCTCGATATGCTGGAGCGGCGGCTGCCTCTGACCCATGAGGTCGCGGATCGCGTGACACTGCGGCTGAAGATGGCGGGCCTCTTGGAAGGTGCGCTACGTCGCAATGATGCGGCGCTAGAGGCCTATCGCGAGGTTCTGATCGACGACGCGCACAGCCAGGTTGCCCGCGAAGGTCTAGAGCGGATGCTCGATGACGATAGCCTACGGCTGCGGGCTGCCGAGGTGCTCGAGCCGATTTACGCGCTGCTCGGCGACACCCGTGCGCTGGAGCGCTTGAGTGAGCTGTTTGCGACCTATCTGGCCGACGTACACGAGCGCATCGTTCGTCTGCGCAAGGTGGCCGAGCTACGGATCAGTCTCAAAGAGCCAAAGGGCGCACTAGAGGCCCTGTCGCGGGCGGTGCGATTGGCAGTGGCCGAGGGTGAGCTTCCCGAACTGCTGGATCTCGTCGAAGCCCATGTCGAGACGTACAAGGCGCAGCGGGATCTCATCGAGTTGTATCGTGAGGTTTGCGATCAAATCCTCGACACGCGGGTGCAAGAGCGGGTGCTGCTGCAGATCGCCAAGGAAGCCTACACACTCGGCGATCGTGACGTGGCGCGGGACTATTACCGGCGGGTGCTCGACAACGTCAGCGATCACCTGATGGCGCTCGAAGCCCTCGAGAAGATCTACGGCGAAGGTCGCGAGCTGGAGTCCTTGCTCGAAATCTACCTGCGCCGAGCGTCGCTGGCGCAGCGTGAGGATCGCCGTGATGACGGACAGCGTCGGCAGTATCTGATCCTGGCGGCGGACCTGTGCGAGCGTGAGCTGGGTCGGGGCGGCGAAGCGATTGCGCTACTGGAGCAAGTGCTTCAGATCTTCCCGGCGGATGCGGAGTCGGCGACTTCACTCGAGCGGCTCTACAAAAACGGCCTGCGCTGGGCGGATCTGGCGGATCTGCTCGAGCGGCGGCTCAAGTACGCGAGCGCGGACTCGGAGGTGGTGGATCTCCGCCATCGACTCGGTGTGCTGTTCGAGGAAGAGCTACAGAGTCCCGATCGCGCCGTCGAAAACTATCGGCTGGCGCTCACCGTGGATTGTGAGCATGAGCCCTCGATCGGTGCGCTCGAGCGATTCCTCGATGATGCCGATCAGCGTGTTCCTTCGGCTTGGGTGCTCAAGCCGATCTACGAGGCGCGGGGAGCATGGCAGAAGCTCATTCGCACCCACGAGATTCATCTGTACGCCGCTGACGATTCCGACAAGCGGATCGAGTTTACCAAGGCGATCGCTGCACTGTACGAAGACAAGCTTGGCGATCAGGGCCAAGCGTTCGTGTGGTACGGCAAGGTGTTCGTGCTTCAGCCGGGGGATTCGTGGACGCGGGATCAGCTCGCGCGGCTGGCTGGTTCGCTGCCTGCGTGGCAGGGGCTTGCCGAGCTGTATCAGCGCTATCTCGATGAGCAGACCAGTGACGGAGAGCCCGCAACGCTCGACGTGCTGCGAACCGCTGCCGAGATCTACGACCAGCGCCTGAGTGATGTGGGGAAGGCGCAGGAGTGTTACCGTCGGCTGCTTGCTGTTAACAGCGAGGACATGGCAGCCTTCCAGCCTCTCGAAGCGATGCTGTCGCGGGCCGATCGCTGGAATGATCTGTACTCGGTCTATCGCGATGCGATTCGCGACACGCTCGATATGGATCGCAAGAAGGCGCTGCTGTTCAAGGTGTCGGCGCTTCAGGAAGACAAGCTCGACGACCCAACGGCGGCGATTGGTACGTTCCGCGAGATCCTGGATCTCGATAGTGAGGATGAGCAGGCGACGCTGGCGCTCGATCGGCTGTATACGTCGCTGGGTCGCTACCAGGACTTGGCCGAGCTGCTCCTTCGTCGCATCGAACGGGCGGATCGGAGCGGCGCGGCGGAGCTTGGCAAGTGGAGCGAGCTGACGCTGCGGCTGGCCGGTCTGTACGAGGACAAGCTCGACGAGCTGCCCAAAGCGATCGATGCCTACGAAGAAGTGCTGCGCAAGGATGAACAGTCGGCACCTGCACTGGCGGCCCTGGAGCGGCTGCTGACCACGCTGCCAGAGCGTGAAGCCCTGCGGTACCGTACGGCGCGAATCCTCGATCCGATCTACCGTCGACAGGATGCATGGCAGAAGCTCTCGCCGCTTCTCGAAGTGCAGCTTCTGTTTGTCGAAGACAAGCCGCGTCGAATCGAAATTCTGCGCGAGATCGCGACCATTCAAGAGTCGCGAGGTCAGGATGCCCACGCCGCGTTCCAAGCTCTGTCGCGAGCCTGGCTGGAAGAGGCGGGCGAAGGCGAGTCGCGTGAGCAGCCGCTGTTTGAAGAGCTGTGCCGACTGGCGGGACTTATCGCAGGATTTGCTGGGTTGGTCGCGATCTTGGAAAAGGCCGTCGATGGCTCCTACGACTTTGAGCTGACGGCGCGAGTCTGGGCGCGAATTGCCCGCATTTATGACGAGCAGCTCGCCGATCCGAGCCAAGCCATCGAGGCATGGCGCAAGGTCACCGGTGTTCACGACGAAGACGACCATGCTTGGCAGAACCTTGAGCGACTGCTTGCTGCCGAGGAGCGATCGAGTGAGCTGTGTACGGTCCTAGAGAAGCGGTTCACGCTCGTCAGCGACCCTCGCGAGCAGAAGCGACTGCTCTACCGAGCGGCTGGCCTACACGAGACGGTGCTCGGGTCTCCCGATAAGGCGATTGCAACCTGGCGGCAGGTGCTGTCGCTCGATGAACGCGACGGTAGCGCGCTGACGGCCCTTTCACGATTGTACGAAGCCCGCGATGCGTGGCGTGACCTGACCTGGGTGTACGGTCAACAGATCGAGCAGGCCGACAGTGATGCCCTGCGTCGCACCCTTCGCTTTGCGATGGCGCGGGTCTATGAAGAGAAGCTGTCGGATTCGTTCGAAGCGATGGGTGCCTACAAGAGCGCGCTGGAGAACAACCCAGGTGACACCGATGCTCTGACGGCGCTTGGCCGGCTCTACGAAAAAGAGAACCAGTGGGCCGATCATCTGGAGATCCTCGACAAGCTTGCAGCGCTCAAGGATGACGACACCCAGGTCGGCGAGCGTCTGGTGTTGTGGTTGCAAGCGGCACGAGTGACCGAGGAAAAAATCCAGGAATCCGACGCGGCGATTCGTCGCTACGAGCAGATCCTGACCTTCGAGCCGCCGAAGAAGCGTGCGATGGCAGCGGTGCTGGGCACGCAAGCCGAGGCCAAGCTGGCCCTGGAGCGGTTGGTTCAATCGCCCGAAACGCGGGCCCAAGCCGCAGCAGTCCTGGAGCCGCTCTATCGCAAGCACAGTGAGTGGCGTCCGCTCATTGACCTGCTCGAGCTGTCGCTTTCATCGGCGGCAGACCCGAGCGAGCGCCGACACATCCTGTCGCAGATCGCCAGTCTGCAAGAGACCGGTCTGTCCGATGCGGTCAGCGCGTTTGCGACGTGGGGCCGGATCCTGTCCGAGGATGGCTCAGACGAACAAGCGGTGCTGGAGCTGGAGCGGCTCGCTCGGCTCGGTGGCGAGTACGGTGAGCTGGCCCAGATCTTCGAGCAGCGTCTCGAGACAGCGAGCGATCCTCAGGTGCAGCGCGTCTTTGCACTGAAACTGGCCGGGCTGTACGAGACCCATCTGGCCGACGAAGGCAAGGCGATCGAGCGCTATCGGCGCGTGCGGGAGTTGCCGGGTGATGAGATGGAAGCCCTGTCGGCTCTCGACCGATTGCTCCAGAAGAGCGGCGCGCTGCCCGAGCTGGCTGAGGTGTTGGAGCGCGAGGCTGAAGTGGCGGACTCGCCGAATCAGCAGGCGGACTTCTTGTATCGCTTGGGTGAGCTCAAGACCGGATCTCTGTACGACCTGGACGGCGCGCTGCAAGCGTTCCGCAAGGCCATCGAGCGTCATCCGCAGCATGTCGCGGCACGGGCTGCGGTCGAGCGACTGATCAACTCTCCGGCGCATGCGGTGGCGGCTCTCGAACTACTGGAGCCGTTGGCCGAGCAGGAGCGTGACTTCGGCAAGCTGGTCGAGCTGCTCGAAGTGCGAATCGGTGTCACGCAAGGCAAGCCTGAGCGAGCGGCTCTGCTCGAGCGGATGGCCAACCTGGCGGAAAAAGAGCTGAGCGATCCTTCGCGGGCCTTCGACGCGGTGGCTCGGGCCTTCATCGAGACGCCGGACGAGACGCGGCTGACCGACGAAATGGAGCGGCTGGCGCGGGCTTGTGGACGAGATAGCGACGCCGCGATCAAGCTCGAAGAGGTGCTGGATCGGGTGACGTTTGGGATGAAGTCGAGCGATAGCGGTCGGCGGATGGCTGCCGAGATGCAGCGATCCTTGGGCCTCCGTGCCGCTCGCATCTGGGAGCGCCTGTCGGACGATCAGCGGGCTGAGACGCGCTACCAGACGGTCATCGATCTGGAAGGCGACAACCACGAAGCCCTCGCCGCGCTCGAGAGAATCTACCGTCAGCGGGGCGATGCCACGCTGCTGGCCGAGATGCTGCTCAAGCGGGCCGGTCTGGAAGACAACATCGCCAAGCGCAAGTCGCTGCTCACCGAAGCGGCGGGTCTGTACCAGGGACCACTTGCCGATGAGTTCAAGGCGGTCGAGGCGTGGAAGAAGATCCTCGAACTCGATGAAACGGATGGCAAGGCGCTGTCTTCGCTGGCAGAGCTGTATCACCGTGGTCGTCGCTTCGAGGAGTTGGTATCGGTGCTGACGTCGCAAGCGCGGCTCCTAAGCGGCAATGCCAAGGCCAATATCCTGGCCCGCATCGCTGACCTCCTCTCCGAGGAGCTGGATCAGTCGGCGCAGGCGATCGAGGTCTACCGTGAGCTGCTCTCCATTCAGCCGAACTCGCTGAAAGCGCTGTCGGCGCTGGAGTCGCTCTACACCCGTCGCGAAGACTGGGCGCAGGTCCAAGAAGTGCTGGGTCGTCGCTTCAAGGCGGTTCCGGCGCAGAAGGACAAGATTGCGGTCCTGCGGAAGCTGGCCCAGCTCGCGCTGGAAAAGCTGCAATCGGTCGACGAGGCAGTGTCCCACCTTCAGCAGGTACTGGAGCTTCAGCCGGGTGATCCCGACGCGCAGGCTGACCTCGAGCGGCTGCTGGAAGCGGGCGAAAAGTGGTACGAGCTGGTGGACGTGCTGGTCCGACACGCCGATGCCTCTCACAAACTGATCTAGCTCGACGAGCAGATCATGCTGCTGCTGCGGGCCGCCGAGATATGGGAAGGCAAGGTCCAGGCACCCGAGCAGGCCAAGAAGCTGCTCGAGCGCGTGCTCGAACTCGATCCGAACCACGTCCGCGCCTTGATGTCGCTGGCGCGGATCTACGAGTCGCAGCACGACTGGGCCCGCTGCAAGGCGACGCTTGAAAAGGCGGTGCGCCTGGCCAAGACCAATGCCGAGATGGCCGAGCTGTACTACCGACTCGGGCGCATGGAAGCCGAGCGTCAGGGCGATGCCGCTGCCGAGCCGTACTACGAGCGAGCGCTGCAAGCCGATCCGACCAACGTTGAGGTCGCCGAGGCGCTCGAGAAGCAGGCACGGGCTCGCGGAGATTTCCGTCGAGTCGCGGCGCTGCTCGAAGTCCGGGCCGAGCGGATGCAGTCGATGGACGTCGCCAAGCAGAAGGAGCTACTCATCGACCTTGGGCGGCTCTATGTGAACGAGCTGAAGTCCCCCGAGGGCGCTCTACCGGTGCTACAGCGAGCCTACAAGCTGGCCCCCGATGACATCCAGGTCGTCGAGCCGCTCGCCGAGATCTACTACAACGCCGGGCGGACCCGCGAGGCCCTGCCGCTGTATAAGACCATCGTTGAGCGGACCGCCAAGGGTCGTCGCAGCAAGGATCTGGCACGGATTCACTTCCGGCTGGCCTCGATTGCCGAAAAGGAAGGTGAGCTGCCGAAGGCACTGGAGCAGTACAACGCTGCGTACGGTATCGACGCCGGGCACTTGCCGACGTTGATCGCGCTCGGTCGGCTGTACATGAACCTGTCCGATTGGGAAAAGGCGCGCCGCATCTACCGTTCGATGTTGCTCCAGAACCTCGATCCGGCTTCCGGGGTGACTCGCGCCGATGTGTACCTGCACCTCGGTGAGATCCACGAAAAGCTCGGCGAAGGTCCGAAGGCCGTTGGTATGTACGAACGTGGCCTAGAGCTCGATCCGAACCACGCCGGCCTGCTGCTCGCCATGGGCCGCGTCCGCCAGTCGTAATCCCCCAAAAAGTCCCACCGCGTGGGGCTTGGCGTGCCGGTTTCTACATCCGCCAAGCCCCCAATCGGCCCCAGCCGCAAAAAGCACCCACGTTTTTTGTAAAAAAACCGACTTCCCCCGCTTGTGGGGCAAGCGCCAAGCAAACCAGGCCACGCTGGTGCGGCTGTGGGCAAGCGCCAAGCGAATCGGGCGACTTGGGGCGCGGTTATTCGGTTTTGGTTGCGGCTGGCGCGGCTTGGGCGGGCTTGGTGCTGCTGGCGCTGTCTAGCTCTTGCTGGGCTTTGCGGGCGGCATCCCGAGCGGTTTCTTTGGCTCCATCTGCTAGCTCTTTGGCTTCCGGCGTTTTGGCGATCCGCACCGCGTGACCCCACAGCGTGTGCTTGCCGATCGGCACAGTGACGGCGAAATAGGCAAAGGCGATGACTCCAAGGAGCCACAGGAGACGCTTCATGGCCTGCATGTTAGCAGAGCGTGCTGGCCACAAGAAAAGGGGTCGCGACAGAAGCCAAGGGTCGTGTTATGAACACGGCTCTTGCCGGTTGGGGCCTAGCTCCCCGACGACCGGCGGAACCATCGCCTCATAGAGAGAACCTACGATCATGACCAAGCTGCGTTGCTGCGCTGCCCTGTCCGCGCTTCTGTTTATCGCCATGACGGCTTCGTGTAAGCAAGGGGAGGGCGAGCGCTGTCAGCTCGACGAAGACTGTAGTGAAGGCTTTTACTGCGAGCTGGCGGGCAACACCCGCGCCCAGGGTGGCTTCTGCAAGGCCCCTGGTGGAACGACGACCGTCGTCGACATGAGCACCGCCGCCGACCTCTCGAAGCCCGATCTGTAGCCGGAGCGATCGTTTTGAGGGACCGACTAGACCGTTAGCTTGGCTCGGCCACCGCGCTCGAGCGCTTGGGCTAGGTCTGGAAGCGCTGGCGGATCGGTGTCGAGCAGTTTCGCGAGCGCTCTAGCCACCACCATCTCGGCAGTTACCGCTCGAGCGTTATCAGCGCGAGAAAACAGGTCGGCATCTCGCCGCGTGTCCGCCATGCGACGTCCAAACGAAAAGAGCTGCGATTTGAAGTCGGTCACCCGTGGTCGGCCGAGCGGTTGACCCTTTTGCCAGGCCACGGCGGCTCGACCGACTTGCTCCAACTCACGCAGACTGCCGCGCTCGTACCAGGCGATCCCTCCGCGCACCCGCTCGGGCTCGGCGGGGTCGGCAAACATGCACAGTACCTCGGGCCCGGTCTCGGATAGCGCTTCTCCGGCGACCGGCAGCGTGGGCGACGGAAACATCGGCTCTTCGTTGATGTCGACCCAGTCGGACAGAACGTCCGGCCAGCGTGGCTCGCGCAAGGCTCGCACCTGCTGCGGTTCAATCACCGTCACCACGTTGGCATCGGGCAGTCGCAGCACCGAAACCAGCGCCGAGCCTCGCCAGACCTTGACGAGACGTCGCGGTAGCTCCGCCGAGAACTCACCGGGATAGAGCAGCCACTCAATCATGACCGCATTGTATCAGCGACAGCGCTGCGGACAGAGCGGGCCGAAAGCGGTGGAAAACAAAAAAGCCAGCTAGGGATGCTAGCTGGCTTGCGCTTGGAGTGGGCGTTACTGGACTTGAACCAGTGGCTTCAACCGTGTGAGGATTGCACTCTACCGCTGAGTTAAACGCCCGAAATCGTTCGCCGAAACGAACGGCTGTCCCCAGACACTAGTGCGGGGACTTGCTGGCTGCAAAGAAAATCTGCGAGCCGAAAACGACTAACAGCTCTTCTCGACAGCGCCGCTGCGGAGGCAACGGGTGCAGACGCGAATGCGACGGCTCACACCACCCACCTTCGCGTGGACACGCTGAAGGTTCGGGCGCTGCACCATCTTGGTCTTGATGTTCGAGTGACTGACCTTGTTGCCGACGAGGCGGCCCTTGTCACAAAGATCGCAACGATTTGCCATGGCGGAATAACTATCACGGCCAAGTTCGCCGAATCAAAAGAAAAATCGCGGGGTGTTGGAGCGAACCACCGCAAGCCGGCCGGTACTCGACAGACGGATGACGATCGAGCCGAGCTGATCAGTGCGCAGGATGTGGCTGTGGGCCTGCTGGTAACGTTCGACGACGGACGGATGTGGGAAGCCAAAGCGGTTGTGTCGACCGACCGAGCAAATGACCAGCTTGGGTGCCACGGCGGCGACAAACGGCTCGGTGGAGCTGGTCCGACTACAGTGGTGCGGCGCTTTGAGTACGTCCGATCGCAGCTCAGAACCGCTCGCCAGCAGCAACGCTTCGCCGGTTCGCTCGATGTCTCCGGTCAAAAGCAGCGATCGTCCAGCGTAGCGTAGCCGTAGTACCACCGAGCCATCGTTCAGACTGAGCGTGCGATCCGGCAGCGGACTGAGGAGATCGATCGCGACGTCGCCCGCTTGCAGCGAATGAGGGGACATGACACGGGTATGGCGAGAGGCGGCGACTTCTCTGAGCTGCGAAAAGCTCGCTTCGGCGGATTGGCGTTCGCGGCGTTGCTGCGCGGTGATGCCATCGCGGCTGGGACCGGGTAACGGTGGCAGCCATAGCTCCTTCACCGCAAACTCTTGGAGGAGCGTCCTTATACCGCCGGTGTGATCGGGGTGGCCATGGGTGACGACGAGCCAGTCGATCTGGCGAATCCCTCGCTGACGCAAATACGGGGTAATGACCGATAGTCCGGCGTCGTGACCATCCTCGCTGGCGGGCCCGGCATCGACCACCAGCACCTGTCGCGAAGGCAGCTCGACCAGCAGCGAATCCCCTTGGCCCACGCTGAGCGCGGTCAGTCGCAGCTCAGCTTTCGGTCTCTGCCAGTCGATGACATAGAGGAAAGCTGAGAGCAGACACAACGCATAGCCCCACCGCACCCGCAGCGCCGCTAGCAGCAGTCCGACCGCAAACAGCAGCAGCCATGCAAGCGGTGGCGCGGGAACCGTCCACGCAAGTCCGAGAGCGGCAAACTGACTCGTCAGCCACAGCAGCACGGACGTTCCCCGCAGTGCCAAACGAAGCACCAGCTCGCCCACGGATGGGCATGCGAGCCGCAACAGCAGGCCACCCAGTCCGAGCGGTAATACCACCAGTTCACCGATCGGAACCACCAAGAGGTTGGCAAGTAGGCCGGTCGCGACAAAGCGACCGAAGAACAGAGCTCCGAGCGGTGCGGTGGCGAGCGTGGCTCCGATTGTGGCGGACAGTGCGCGGTGCAGCCCGGTGACAAGAGGTGTGTACCAGTGACGCATGGCCGGCGAGCGCAGACTGGGCCACCAGCCGTCGAGCGGTCGAACATAGCTCAGACCGAGAGTCGCCGCCATCGACAGCAGCCAGCTTGGTTCGATGAGCCTACGGGCACCACCCTCGGGAATAGGTAGACCCGTACACAGCACGGCCAGCGCCAGACCGTGGGCAAGGTCGGACCGTCTCCCGACCGCGACCGCCCCAATCCACAGCAACAGTACACACGCGGCCCGTACGGTCGGTGACTCTGCCCCGGTGAGCAGTGTGTAGCCGAGCACCAGCGGCGTTGCCAAGGCGGCTGCCAACCGCTGGGTTGCCCATCGCTGCGCCAGCCACGGCCAGCACCTAAGCAGCGAGGCGAGGGCTCGATAGAGCAGCCAGCCGACGAGCGCCAAGTGTAGCCCGCTCACAGACAGGATGTGAGCGATTCCCGCATCGGTGAAGGTCGACGTGATGGTCGGCTGACTCGAATCGCGACGCCAGCGATCCACCTCAGCCAGATCGCCTCGCCAACCGAGACAGAGCGCGATGAGCACTGCCTTCGTCTCTGGTGAGCCATCGAGCATTGTGATCTGGTGGCGTAAGTGATGACGAAACCGCTCGATCGGTCGTCGCCACAGCCAAGTCATTCTGTCGCTGAGAGGGGGCTGGCAGTCGGCATTCTGAATCGGTTGGTATCTTACCAAGTCGTTTGCGTGGGCACTGCCAGTCAGCGCATCCGCCTGGACAGTCTGCTCGCGATCATCGCGGTGGTCATCATCGAGGCTGGTTGCACGCAAGACGGTTCGCACCCGAATCAGATCGCCTGGCCAGGCGGTGTCGGTCGGCAGGCCGCTGAGCCGCAGCGTGCCTCGAGCTGGCTGATCGAGACAGCCGCCGCCACCATCACTGCGATGCACCGCGAAGATCGTGAGTGGCAGGAGGTGGGCGTTCGCGGTCGGTCTGACAGCATCTCGAATCATCGCCGAAATCGTTACAGGCTCGGCCCGGCCCTCCAATGTCAGTAGTTCACGGAACTCACTGGACTGGGGAGGCTGCGGTCGCTGCGACTGTGCCCACAGCCCTGTCGCTGCAAACAGCCCAAGCAGCGAGAGCCCGAGCAGACCTCTGTGCCACCAAGCGATGGCCAAGCAGGCCAGTGCGACCGTCATCGAGACGGCTGCGGTCTGCTGACGAACCGCCAGCCAGTTTCCCAGCAGAACCGACAATCCATAGCTAAGTGCGCAGAAAGGCAGCGCTTTTGGCATGGCAACGGTTTTCGGGTGGCCCGAGAAGTTGTTGCGGAGTTAAAAAATGGTGAGTTAAAAACCATGATTCGTAGCGATGTCATAGCGTGATACACTGCTCAGACACGCATGCTGGGGTCTAGGATCGACTCGGACATCCCGCCGAAGCTGGTGGCCGCACTGGAGGCCAACGTCAGCGTTCCGCCGAAGTTACGTCAGGAAATAATGTCTCTCTCGCTACAAAATCGAGAGCAGATAGAAAACCTGGCCGCGAGCATCGTTCGTCACATCTCGCTCTTTGCTGGCACCGAAAACATCCTGCCGATCCTCACCAAGCTCGACCAGGCAACGAACGGCGTCCTGTCACTGGTTCCCCGCGACGACAAGATGCGGGTCGACAACGAGGCTTCGCTGGTCCTCGCTAGGCGTTCGGCCATCACACTGGCGGCCAAGCTGGGCTTCGGCCCCGTTGAGCGCACCAAGGTTGCAACCGCCGTTTCGGAACTGGCGCGTAACATCGTGATGTATGCGAAGGCCGGTGAGGTTCGACTGACTGTGGTTACCAACGCCCGAATCGGTCTGGCGATCGAAGCCCGCGACAATGGTCCTGGTATTCCTGACATCGACAAAGTGCTCTCCGGCGGATTTCGTTCCAAGACTGGACTGGGAATGGGCCTGCGGGGGGTCAAGAACATCGCCCAGGAGTTCGCGGTTCAGTCGGCACCAGGACAGGGCACTCGTGTTCGGGCGGTGTTCTACCTGTCCATGCGCTAGGGTTCCGATGTCGAGGTTCTTCTGTCACACTGCGCTTCGTCGACGGGATGGGTCTGGCGTCGCGTCGAAGAGGTTGCTTACCGTTGGCTTGTGCCGGTCAACGCTCTCAGAGGCATTCCGATGATTGATCGCATTCCAATCCTGCGCATCCGCGACCTACTGTTGGTGTCGATTCAGGCTGATCTTCACGACATTCTCGTTGAACAGCTCCAGAGCGACATCCTCAAGGAGCTGGAGCGCAAGAGTGCGCGGGGGCTGGTGCTGGACATCTCGGCGCTGAACATCCTCGATACCTATACGGCACGAGCCTTTGTCCACACGGCGCAGATGGCTCGCCTGATGGGTACCCGAACGATTGTTTCGGGCATGACGCCAGCGATCGCAATGACGCTGACGGAAATGGGTTTCTCGGCGGGTGGCTTCGAGACTGCGCTCGATCTGGAATCCGCGCTTACGGCGCTGTCGACTCATGACAGCGATGAGGATTAACTCCTGAGCGACGACTTTTCGCAGCCCCTGGCGATCCCTTCGATTGACGCGAACCAGTCGGCTAGCGAGCAAGTCTCGTTGCGGCTCGCTGATCCGAGCGATTTTCTCCAAGCGACCGGGATTGCAAAAACGTTCTGCCAGCAGCTTGGCATTGATAAGAGCAAGCTCGTTGGCATCCTCGCTCAGCTCGAAGATACGCTTGCGCGGATCCGGCGCGTTGCAGTCGAACCATCGACGGTCACGATTGCCCGGCACGCCGACGGGGTTTCCGTCGACTGGACGACGAGCAATCTGCGGTTGCCGACAGCAGAGCAACGACCTGGGGCCAAGGCCACCGAGACGAAAACGTTGCCAGCGAGTCACTCTCGGGTGCGCGGGATGGGATTTCGCTGGAGCGATGAGCCTGCGCTGCAGGCGCTCCATCTAGAGCGGCCTCATCCACGGGAGACGATGTGCGGCGATATGGCGATGGTCGCTCGGCGAGGCTCCCTGATGCGCCTAGCCGTCGCTGACGGACTCGGACCGGCCGCTCGGGAGGCGGCTCAAGTCGCAATTCGTTGGCTACAGTCGACGCAGAACGAGAGTCTGGAAGAAGCGGTTCTGACGGCGCACGAGCAAACCGCTGCGACCCGTGGTGCCACTCTCGGAATCGTGGATCTGGATCTGAAGACGCAGATCATTACGGCTACCACCATTGGCAATATCCGGGTCGGCATCTATCAAAGTGCTGGTCGGGTCTGGTCCCCGTGTGGCACGGACGCGGTGCTTGGCCATGGTCGTGGTAGCTTTCACGGCAAGCTGGATGTCCGAGTCGAAAAGTATCAGCTCCCGCCTGGTGCGCTCGTGCTCATGTTTTCAGATGGCTTGGCGAATCATCTCCGTCTGCCTTTCCAGCGGCCGCAGTCACTGGAGGAGCTTGGTACGTCGCTGTTTGCGACGTATGTCGTGCCTTCTGACGACGCCACCTTGCTGATGCTGACCGCCAGCCGCTAGAGCTTCGGCGAAACCCGCAGTGCCTAGTCCTCGGAAGAGAGGGTGTAGGTCACTTCTTGGAAGCCTGGCTTGTTCACCGGCTTCGACAGCTCGGCACGAATCGTCACCTTACCTGCTTCCGTCGGGAGCTTTTCCGCCGGGATCACGAACAGCAGCACCCGCGCACCGGCCGATAGCACTCGGGCATCGCGAACCTGCTCGAAGGTGACTTTGGAGCCATGGCTGACGGTTAGCTTCACGGTATGCGGCTTGGGCGAGCCCTTGCTTTTATCGGACAGGGCCACCGTCACTTTGCAAAGGATGTCGGTGTCTTCGCCGGCCACGTGACTTGGGCGGAGCGGACGATAGCCCGCATCATTGTCCAGCTCACCGCACTCGATGGTCCGAAAATCGTACGGAGCTGGTGGAAGCTCACCCTCTTGGGCTCGAACCGAACCACCCGCCCAGGCCAAGTAACCCGCCGTCAGCATCGCCAACGCTTTACGCATCGAGAATCGCGCTCCTTCCTAGGGAAAATTGGAACAACCGACCGACCCATATAGCACGAAACGTTGAGCGCTCGCTCGCTCAATCTTTGGTCGCACGGAGTCTCCGTCGTCGCTGGGCCTCACGTAGCACTGGCTCGAAACCGTCCGGTCCGAGCTGCCCTCTCAGTGTCGCGAGTTGTCGATCCAGCAAATCGGCGACGCCATCCATGTGTCGACAGCGCAGCTCGGCAGCGGACTGGACTAGGATGTCGTAGCCCTCGCAGTTTTCATCAGCAGCGACGAGTGCGCCCCCTACCAACGAGACGATGAGCAGGCACCATGCGGCGCTGGCATGGCGACCCAGCAGCCATCTTAGGTCTTGCCGGATCTCAACCGTGGACTCCAGCTTGAGTGGGCAGTGATAGGCGATTTGCACGAGCAGTCGGTAGAGGCGGGCCACCGTTCCTTGGTCGGTCGAGATCGCACCGTAACGACCCGCCACCACGTCGTCGAGCATGGCGCGAGCGAGGCGACGGTTTTCAGCAAACAGAAGCCCGATCAAAAGTAGCCTGAGTAGGCGATCTTCTGGCCCGAGGCCGGCGCTGGCATGGAGAGCGACCTGCAAGTGACCGAGCGCGAGATCGCTGCGGCCCACTCCGATCTCGATCGATGCGAGTAGCGTGCGTGCGACGACGGCCAGACCTCGCGGGAGTTGGTCATCATTGGCCACCAGCTCGAGCTGATTTCGGGCCGCACCGACATCGGCGACTCGCAAGAGTCCTTCCGCAAAGGCGAGCGCCGCGCAGCCCATCGCGAGCTTGGCCAAGTCAGGACTCTCAATGGTTTCAACCGTCGATGCAGCACCGAGTGCTTGAGTAAGCTGCGCGATTTCGTCGTTTTTCTGCGGTGGTTGCCAGCAAGCGAGATAGAGGCTGGCGGCCAGCCACAAGCGCTTCTCTTCAATGGTGCGAACGGGT
>ERZ724517.591-NODE-591-length-21827-cov-4.255512_pt1 | contig 21827 bp, 17 predicted proteins | sample MGYA00376050_ERZ724517 | MGnify/ENA primary metagenome ERZ724517 (study PRJEB28724, sample SAMN07190886) | activated sludge metagenome | isolation source: activated sludge of sewage treatment plant in Hong Hong | place: USA: Christiansburg, Virginia | collected... | reverse complement strand
GCGATTATCGCGGCAAGAAAATCCTGTTGGTGACCTGGGCCAGCTGGTGCGGTTGCCGGGATGATCTGTCTGTCTGGCAGGCGTTATACGAGCAATACAAAGACAGGAATTTTGTGGTGATGACTATTGCGCAGGATTCACGCAACAGTGATGCGCTGCCATTTATTGATGTGGCAAAACCGCAGCATCCTTCCTTGATTGATAATGAACATGTTGTTTCCCGCCGTTACGGTTTTATCAATGTGCCTACGGTGATCTGGATCGATGAAGAAGGCAGGATTGCCCGCCCACCGCGTGTTGAACATGGCAGCAACCAGTATGCGTTTGTGCATAAACTGGATTGTGAACCGCATATGAATGCGTTGAAGCACTGGATTTTGACAGGCGAAACAGATTTTTCCGCACAGCAAACCGTCGAACAGATTGTACCGCCCACATTTGAAGAGCAGCTGGCGCGTGCTGAACATGCACTGGCCTGGCATCTGTATCAACATGGTCAGGCAGATGCAGCAAAAGCGCATTGGGAAAAAGCCATTGCCTTGTCACCCAATGACTGGACCATTCGCCGTGGTTCCATGTGGTTGCGTGGCGAAGATCCCTTTGGCAATGATTTCTTTCAGGTATGGGATGAATGGGAAAAATCCGGCAAGCCGGATTACATTTCCCTGGCGGCTGAACGCAAGACAGGTAAAACATCATGATTAAAGTCATTCAATGGTCAACCGGCAATATCGGTACACATGCACTGCGCATGATTATCAACCATCCGGAACTGGAGCTGGTGGGGTTGTGGGTGAGCAGCGCAGACAAGGTGGGTCGCGATGCCGGTGAACTGATCGGCTTGCCTGCTACCGGTATTCTTGCCACTAATGATGCAGATGCCTTGCTCGCACTGGATGCAGACGTGGTGTGTTACTGCTCGGGTGCGGATTCACGCCTGTTTGAAGCCATTGGCGATTATGAAAAAATCCTGCGCAGCGGAAAAAATCTGGTGTCTACATCGCTGCCATTTTTGACGCATCCACCGCAAGCCGATAAAAATCTGCGCAAGTCGCTGGAAGCTGCATGCATTGCGGGGAATAGCAGCTGTTTTGTCTCGGGCATTGATCCCGGATTTGCCAATGACCTGATTCCGCTCACCTTGTTGAGTGTATGTGAGAAAGTGGAATCCATTCGCATTGCTGAAATCCTGAATTACGCGACGTACAACCAGCCGCATACGCTGTTCGACATCATGGGTTTTGGCAAGCCGATGGACGAAGTGCCGATGTTATTGCTGCCCGGTGCGCTGACGTTTGCCTGGGGTGGTGTGATCCAGATGATGGCGGATGCTACCGGTGCAAAGCTGGATGAAATTCACGAGGTATGGGAACGGCTGCCTGCGCCGCAGGATATCGAGATTGATCTCGGTACCATCCAGGCCGGAACTGCAGCAGCGTTACGTTTTGAACTGCAAGGCATTATCGATGGCAAGGTAAAAATAATTGTCGAGCATGTCACTCGCTTGCATGACGACATGGCGCCGGAATGGGAGCGGGGACACGGCAGCGGCAGTTATCGCATCGAGATCAAGGGCTCACCGACCATGACGATGGATTTCCATCTCAGCGGCGCGGATGGTGATCACAATACCGGCGGATTACTCGCCTCGGCAATGCGTATTGTGCATGCAATCCCGCAGGTGGTTGAAGCAAAAGCCGGCTTGTTGGGTACAGCTGATTTGATGATGGTGCAGGGCAGGAAGGTATTTTGAAAAATGCCTAGGGCCCTGCGTGGGCAATGAGGTATTTCACCAGCGTGACGATGCTGGTAATAAAAAGAATAACGAAAATAATGCCGGACACGACATAAGCCTTGAAGTTGCCCTTGACGAAGTCCCGCTCGCGGTTCTTGCTGCTCTGCACACCAAAAGCAGCAGCCAGTGTGCTCATGACAATGGAACCGAAGCCCGGTTGTTGGTCTTTCTGTTTGTCGTCAGTCATTTGCTGAATCTCCGGGTTCAATTGTCATACCCCAACACTGGCGAAAGGTCTCGCTCTACGTGTGCAGGACTCTGGTCCTTGCGCTCTGCCAGCGATTCCACCTGGTCGCGCAGGATTTTGCCGGTGGCAAAGTAACGCGCTTGCGGGTGTGCCAGATACCAGCCGCTTACGCTGGCTGTGGGATACATGGCATACGATTCAGTCAGTGTAACGCCCGTCACTTTTTCTGCATCGAGCAGATCAAACAATTTGCGTTTTTCTGTGTGATCCGGGCAGGCAGGGTAGCCGGGTGCCGGGCGGATACCGCGGTAACGCTCACGGATCAATTCATCATTGCCGAAGTTCTCGTCGGCGGCATACCCCCAGAATTCCTTGCGCACGCGCTGGTGCAAATGCTCCGCAAACGCTTCAGCCAGACGGTCAGCCAGCGCTTTCACCATGATGGAAGAATAATCGTCGTGCTTCGCTTCGTACGCTTTGGCCAGTTCGTCACAGCCGAGGCCCGTGGTCACGACAAACGCACCCATATAGTCTTTCAGGCCGCTGTCTTTCGGTGCGACATAATCAGCGAGTGACAACAGTGGTGCGTCGTCATTCTTGTGGTTCTGTTGACGGATATGGTGCAACGTAGCCAGCGTTTTGTTGCGCGCGTCATCGGCATACACTTCGATATCATCGTGATTGACCTGATTGGCAGGCCACAAGCCGAATACTGCACTCGCTTTCAAGCGTTTGTTATCGACAATATCTTTCAGCATGGCTTGTGCATCCTTGAAAAGATTCCGGGCAGTTTCGCCCACAACGGAATCTTCCAGAATATTCGGGTATTTGCCCGCCAATTCCCACGTGATGAAAAACGGCGTCCAGTCGATAAACGGTACCAGTGTTTCCAACGGGTAATCATCGAGCACATGGATCCCTGGTTGTTTCGGGATCGCCGGCGTGTAGCCGCCGGTGCCGGGTGCTTCCCACTCGAGTTTTGAACCGATTTTTTTTGCATCCTCATAAGATACAAGATTGTCGCCAGCGCGCCGTTTGGCTGTGCGCTCCCGTACCGCCACGTATTCTTCTTTCAGGGCGGCAACATACGGGTCACGCAATTCCTTGCTCAACAATTGCGTAGCAACACCCACGGCGCGCGAAGCATCCGGCACATACACCACCTGGTTGTTGTGGTATTGCGGCTCGATTTTCACAGCAGTGTGTGCTTTGGACGTGGTTGCGCCGCCGATCAACAATGGCACATGGTAATCCAGCCGCTGCATTTCTTTGGCCACATGCACCATCTCGTCGAGTGACGGGGTAATCAAACCACTCAAGCCAATAATATCCGCATTCCATTCCTTCGCTGTTTGCAGGATCTTGTCACAAGACACCATCACGCCAAGATCAAGAATGTCGAAATTGTTGCAACCGAGTACTACACCGACAATATTCTTGCCGATGTCATGCACATCGCCTTTCACCGTCGCCATCAGAATCCTGCCATTCGATTGACGGCTGCCTTGCGCTTTGGCGGCTTCAATAAACGGGGTGAGATGCGCCACAGCCTGTTTCATCACGCGCGCACTTTTCACCACCTGTGGCAAAAACATTTTTCCCGCGCCGAACAAGTCACCGACCACGTTCATGCCATCCATCAGCGGGCCTTCGATCACATCAAGTGGTCGATCGCTCTGTTGGCGTGCGGCTTCGGTGTCTTCGATGATGTAGGTGGTAATGCCCTGGACAAGGGCGTGTTCGAGACGTTTGTTGACCGGCCAATCGCGCCAGGCCAGATCTTCCTCGCGTTGCGTGCCGGTACCGTCACCTTTGTACTTGTCAGCAATCGCAAGCAGGGCGTCGGTGGCGCCGGGATGGCGGTTCAACACCACATCTTCCACTTTTTCGCGCAATTCAGTAGGTAAATCGTCATACACAGCCAGTTGTGCGGCGTTGACAATCGCCATGTCCAGACCGGCTTTGATGGCGTGATACAGGAACACCGAATGGATAGCTTCGCGCACATGGTTGTTGCCACGGAACGAGAATGACACATTCGACAAACCGCCAGACACCAGTGCGCCCGGCAGGTTCGCTTTGATCCAGCGTGTGGCCTCGATGAAATCCACTGCGTAGTTGTTGTGTTCTTCAATACCTGTCGCAATCGCAAAAATATTCGGGTCGAAAATGATGTCGTTAGGATTGAATCCGACGTCATTGACCAGAATGTTGTACGAGTTCTGGCAGATTTCTATTTTTCGGGCGAGTGAATCCGCCTGGCCTTGTTCATCAAACGCCATGACGACGACTGCTGCACCGTAACGCTGGCACAGTTTTGCCTGCTCCACGAATTTCTCGCGACCTTCCTTCATGCTGATGGAGTTAACAATCGCTTTGCCTTGCGTGCATTTCAGGCCAGCTTCGATCACATCCCACTTGGACGAATCCAGCATCACCGGCACTTTGGCGATATTCGGTTCAACTGCAATCAGGTTGGAGAAATGTTTCATCGCATACAGCGAATCCAGCATCGCTTCATCCATGTTGATATCGATTACCTGTGCGCCGTCGCTGACCTGTTCTTCAGCCACAGCCAGTGCATCGTTATACGCACCGTCCATCACGAGACGCTTGAATTTGGCAGAACCCGTCACGTTGCAACGCTCGCCAACATTCACAAACAGCGAGTCGTTATCAATGGTCACGGCTTCGAGGCCGGATAAACGCAAGGCCGGCGGGATTTGCGGAATCACACGCGGTTTGCATTCCTTCATGGATCTAGCAATGGCAGCGATATGTGCCGGTGACGTGCCGCAGCATCCGCCGACAATATTGATGAACCCGCTGTCGGCGTAATCGCGGATCACCGCTTCCATCGATTCCGGGGTTTCATCAAAACCGCCGAGTTCATTCGGCAAGCCGGCATTCGGGTGTGCACTCACATACACGCCGGAAATGCGCGAGAGTTCTTCCACATGCGGACGCAATTCATCCGCGCCGAGTGCGCAGTTCAGCCCGATGGAAATCGGTTTTGCGTGTGCCACCGAGTTCCAGAACGCTTCCACTGTCTGGCCCGTCAGCGTGCGGCCGCTTTTATCGGGAATGGTGCCGGAAATCATGATCGGCAATTCAATGCCGCTGTCTTCAAAATATTTGCGCGTGGCAAAAATTGCAGCTTTGCAATTGAGTGTATCGAAAACGGTTTCAATCAGGATGATGTCCGCGCCGCCTTCAATCAGGTATTGGCAGGCTTCGTAATAATCGCGCACCAGCTCATCCCATTCGATAGAGCGCTTGGCGGGATCATTCACGTCGCAGATGTTGCAAGCCGCTTTGGTAGTGGGGCCAAGCACACCGGCGACGAAGCGCGGTTTCTCCGGCGTGCTGGCGGCATCGCACAGCTCACGGGCAAGGCGGGCAGCTTCGCGGTTCAGCTCTGGCACCAGATCTTCGAGGTGGTAATCGGCCATCGAGGCGCGGGTAGAGTTGAAGGTATTGGTCTCGATGATGTCGGCGCCGGCATCCAGATAGGATTGGTGGATCTCGCGGATCACTGCTGGTTTGGTCAGCACCAGCAGGTCGTTGTTGCCCTTCACATCGTGGTGCACATCTTTAAAGCGTTCACCTCGGTAATCGGCCTCTTCCAGCCCGTAGGTTTGTACCATCGTGCCCATCGCGCCATCGAGGATCAGGATGCGTTCTTGCAGGGCTTTCTGGAGGGCGGCGGTGCGTATGGGATAGGTGCTCATGGTGTATTGCTGCTTGTTCTATAGAAGAGGCAGGCATTCTAGCAGCCTATCAACCTATATCAAAGTTTTTTGATATAGGTTATTTGGTAGTCTGTCCATTCAGCTAGAATAGCTGCCACCATCAGGCAGGAGATGCCCATGACCCAGCGCACTACCCCCCCGCCAGAAGCCGTGTCCCCAAGTGGGCCAGCCCAATCGCCCGGACAAGATGCCTTGCAGGATGAGCTACAAGCCCTGATTGGGGATGCCGAAAAGCTGCTCCAGCACGCTGCCAGCCTTGCGGGCGAGCAGGCAGATGCGCTGCGTAACGCTATCCAGCGCAACTTGCAGCGCGCCCGTGAAACACTGGGGAGCGGAGAAGATGCGATACGTGAACAGGCCATAGAGATGCAGCGTGCGGGTGAGTCGTATGTGAAGGCCAATCCCTTGCAGGCCCTGGGTGTGGCCGTGGGCATTGGTGTGTTGATTGGTTTGTTGTTGGGGCATCGCCATCATGACAAATGAAACTGATGATGCACTCACCGCCACGCCGTCATTAAAACGGTTTGGCGCTGCCGCACTGGGGTTATTGTCCGGCCATGTTGAATTGTTCGGTGTGGAATTGCAGGAACAGAAAATTCACGGTTTGCGTGCATTCATGTGGGCTGGATCAGTGTTGTTTTGCGGTTTGTTGCTGTTGATTGGATTGTCTGCACTGGTGCTGCTGTTTTTCTGGGATACCTTTCGTACGCAAGCCATGATTGGCTTGTGCATTTTTTATGCGGTTGCCTTGCTGCTGTGCATCTGGCGGTTGCGCATCACACTGAAAGCCACATCGGTTCCATTCAGTGCCACGCGAACCGAGCTTGCCCGCAACCGTGACAGGTTGATGCCATGAGTGATGAGGCATTAAAAAAAGAATTGATCCAGATGCGTATGGAACTGCACAGGCAGGAAATGCGTCATGAAGTTTTATTGGCGCTACAGCCATTGCAGAAAATACGCAGCGTGAAAAACAGCTGGCAAAAAGCAAAACCGTGGATCAGCCTGGCAGGTCTGGTAACGCCTGTTGTGGTTGCCGCTTTTCGCCACCGGTCAGCAGGGAGCGATAAAAAACATGAATGAGGTTATTGGCAGTGAAGCAGAAGCTGCAGTCGAACCAGAAGTAGAAACGCGTATTGGTAGATATAACCGGTTGCGCGTGATCCGTGAAGTGGAATTCGGTGTGTATCTTGACGGGGTTGATCTGGTGGATATCCTGCTGCCACGACGTTACGTGCCAGCTGGTTGCAAACTGGATGATGAGCTGGACGTGTTTGTCTATGTGGATTCCGAAGACAGGTTGGTAGCGACAACGGACAAACCCAGAGCGCAAGTGGGCGAGTGCGCCAGCCTGAAAGTGGTTGAAGTGAATGATGTGGGTGCATTCCTCGATTGGGGTTTGCCGAAAGATTTGCTGGTGCCGTATAGCGAACAATTCAAGCGCATGGAAGTGGGGAAACTTTACACGGTGTATGTGTATTGCGATGAAGAAACAGGGCGTATTGCTGCTTCTTCAAAGCTCAGCAAGTATTTGCCGGAAAGCGCGGATGATTTACAACCTCAGCAGGCTGTCAGTCTGTTGGTCAGCGCAAAAACCGAGCTTGGCTATAAAGCGGTGATCGATAATCGCTACCTCGGCATGATTTTCAATTCCGACATCTTGCAGCCTTTGCAGCCAGGCCAGAAGCTGCGGGGCTTTGTGAAAGCAGTGCGTGAGGATGGCAAGATTGATCTGTGCCTGCATTTGCAGAACCAGACGACGCGCGATGAACTGGCCGATAAAATCATCAAGCACTTGCAAGAAAATAACAACGTATCAACACTGACAGACAAAAGCACGCCGGAAGATATCTTTCGCCAGTACCGCGTGAGCAAATCCAGCTACAAGAAATCTATAGGCAACCTGTTCCGGCAGAAAAAAATTGTGATCAAGCCAGATTGTATTGCCCTGGTGGTCTAAAAGATTATGAGTGATGGTAATGGTATTCGCCTGAATAAATTTATCAGTGATTCGGGTTTTTGCTCGCGCCGTGAAGCTGACAAGCTGATTGAACAGAACCGTGTGACGATCAATGGCAAGCCTTCTGAACTTGGCACAAGAATATTGCCAGGTGATGAAGTGCGTGTGGATGGCAAACGAATCCATTCCAGTGCTGCGAACAAATCTGACCGTGTCTACATTGCCTATCACAAGCCGGTAGGAGTCACCTGTACCACGGAGCGCCATATCCATGGCAATATCATTGATGCCATCGGCCACAAGAAACGCATTTTCCCGATAGGTCGACTGGACAAGGATTCGGAAGGCCTGATTTTTTTAACCAGCGATGGCGATATCGTCAACAAGATCCTGCGTGCCGAAAATGCACATGACAAGGAATATATCGTGACGGTGGATAAACCCTTGAGCGGGCAATTCGCTGAACTGATGTCAAAAGGTGTGCCGATACTGGATACCGTCACCAAACCATGCAAGGTCACTATTCAGGGCAAACAGGTTTTCAGGATTGTGCTGACGCAAGGGCTCAACAGGCAGATACGCCGTATGTGTGAACATTTTGGTTATACGGTAACAAAACTGAAACGCACAAGGATCATGAATGTGCAATTGGGGGTGTTAAAGCCGGGGCAATGGCGGGATCTCACCCGTGATGAAATGGCAGAGATCCACCAGGCAGTCAATCACTCGACCAAAACAGCACAACCTAAGGCAGCAGTTCGGTAAATTTCAGAAGCCCAAGCTTCACGCGGTTTACTTCAAAATCGAGTGGCTGTTTTTCGTAATAGTGAACCGTTTCACCTGTCATGTCGCCTTTGTAGTACTCCAGCTTGATGGTCTTGCTGACTGGGCTGGCAATGACGGCAAAATATTGCGGATGCACAAAATCCCGGTTGTTTATTTTGGTCTCGAAGGTATGGCGATCCATGCCTTTGGGGGCAACCAGCAGTTTCAAACCTACAGGGTCTGTTTCCATCGATGCCAGATGGTTGTCCACCAGATGCCGCAGGGCGCATGCCCGGCCTTCATGTACAAATTCCCTGGCCTGGTTATGGAATAGCGGGTAGATGTCGTTGCGCAGCAAGTCATTGGCAACGTCCATGAAATGTTCATTCTGGTACTCGTACCGGTCACCGAAGAGCGGAACAAGATGGGCGCCACTGACGTGCTGGCCCAGATCCGGCAGGGAATCTTTTTTCATGACTGGCGTGCCTCCTTGAAGAATGCCCTGTGCCGATTCTACGCCAGCTGGCGTGACAGGTGCAGCCCGTAACATTGCGCTATGTTAAAATTCAAGGATATTTATATCAGTGGTACGTCTGTGAAGCGAGTCAATGAAGTGGAGATTGCAGCCTCGGTTGAACGTGAGGTCGTGCGTGCCTATCTGGATCATCCCTCTGTGCCAGATATGACACCAGCGCAAGTGGCGGAGGCAAAGCGCAACATTATGCGTCTGCTGCACGAGCAGGATGCCGTGCTGGTGGCGCACTATTACACGGCGCCGATTGTGCAGGCGCTGGCGGAAGAAACCGGTGGTTGTGTGGCCGATTCACTCGAGATGGCGCGCTTCGGTCGTGATCATGGTGCGAAGACGCTGATCGTCGCCGGTGTGAAATTCATGGGCGAGACAGCCAAGATCCTGACACCGCACAAGCGTGTGTTGATGCCCGCACTGGAGGCTACCTGTTCACTGGATATCGGGTGTCCTGCAGAGGCATTCACAGCATTTTGTGATGCGCATCCCGACCGTACTGTTGTGGTGTATGCCAATACATCTGCTGCAGTCAAGGCGCGTGCTGATTGGGTAGTGACATCCAGCTGTGCTGTCGATATCGTCGAGCATCTTGATGCGGAAGGGCAGAAGATTATCTGGGCGCCGGATAAACATCTTGGTGATTATGTGCAGAAGAAAACTGGCGCGGACATGTTGTTGTGGAATGGCAGCTGTATTGTGCATGAAGAGTTCAAGGCACGCGGCTTGCTGGATTTGCAGGCGATTTACCCGGATGCCGCTGTGCTGGTGCATCCCGAATCCCCTGCCTCTGTTATTGAGTTGGCTGATGTAGTGGGTTCCACTTCGCAACTGATCAATGCTGTCCGCACGATGGATCGCAAGCAGTTTATTGTTGCAACAGACCAGGGCATTTTTTACAAAATGCAGCAGGCGGCAGGTGCGGGAAAAGAATTGATTATTGCGCCAACTGCCGGCAGTGGTGCCACGTGCCGCAGTTGTGCGAATTGCCCGTGGATGGCCATGAATGATTTACAGGCGTTGGAACAGGTATTGCGCAATCCCGGCTTGCAACATGAAATCCATGTTGATGCGGGATTGGCGGAGCGTGCCATGAAACCGCTGCAACGCATGCTGGATTTTACGGCAGCCCGACGCTAGCTGCTTAGCCGTCCAGTGACTGGCTTTCTATAACAGCCAGTTCCCGCAGGCGTTCTTTCACACGTGAACTTTGCATGTAGTCATGTGCATAAAACTCAAGCGCGTATGTGAGCTGTTGGCGGGCTTTATCAAAAACGCCATTGAGAATGTAATATTCTGCCCGGGCTGTATGCACGCCACCGGTATCGCCATCCAGCCCACGCAATTCAGCCAGGTCATACCATACATTGGGCATGTTGCTATAACGGGGCAGCAGGTTTTCCAGCTGTTTTATGGCTTTGCGGTATTCCTTCATATTTTCAAGAATATTGGCGGCTACCAGTGTAGCGGGGTAATTACGGGGATTTTTTGCCTGCACGCGTTCAATCAATGCGAGCGCTTGCGGGTATCTGCCTTGCCCATTCAGGATATCGGCTTGCGCGAGTGCATATGGCAAAGTGTCTGGCGATTTATCAAACAGGGGTTTCAGTGTTTTTTCCGCATCGTTGAACTGGCGTTGCGCAATCTGTGCCAGTGCCAATCCATAACGGCTAGCTTCCGGTTGGCTGTTTTCCCCGTTGAGTTCATTCTGGAACATGCGCGCCGCAACAGAAGGATTTTCTGCCAATGAAAGCCGTGCCCGGGCCTTGATCAGTTGGTATTCAGGATTCTCGGGATACTGTTTTAAAGGGTATTGTTCAGCGCGGTTGCGTGAATCAGAAATACGTTTTTCTGTTACTGGGTGAGATAACAGGAATTCAGGCGGGCGTTCCCCCATATACCGGGTCGAGCGTTGCATACTTTCAAACATTGCCGGTACGGCACGTGGATCCATATCCGCATTGACCATGGTTTGCATGCCCACACGATCCGCTTCCGCTTCATTGTCACGGCTAAAACGTAAACGTGCTTCCAGATTGGCTGCCTGTGTGGACATGATGGCCGCCATCCCTGCATCAGATCCGCTTGTTGCCAGCAAAGCCAGACCAGCCAACATCCCGGCCATTGTCGGGATGCTGTTTTTTTGTTGCTCTTCCACACTGCGTTGCCAGTGACGCTGGGATAAATGGCCCAGTTCGTGCGCCAGCACACCGGCCAGCTGCTGCTCGTCATCAGCGTAGAGAAAAATGCCGTTATGTACGCCCACAATGCCACCGGGAACTGCAAAGGCATTCAGTGTCGGGTTTTTGACAACGATCAGTTCCAGCCGCTTGTCTTCTAACGCGGAACTGGTAGACAGATTTTCCAGCAGGTTATCCAGATAGGCATACATCAGCGCGTCTTGTGATTCTGGCACGCGGGCGCGGAATTGCCGCAGCCAACTCTGGCCCAGTTCGTATACTTCGTCGTTGGAGGCGAGTGCCGTGGTGTTGTCCCCTAGTTCAGGCAACAGCGGGTTGTTTTGCTGTGCGTTGGCTGTCAGGCAGGCAGATGCCAACAGGCAGGCCAGCAATACAGGCAACAGATAACGGTGTTGATGCTGTGCAGGGAATAAAAACATAGGCTCAAATATGGTGGTAGTGGCTGGGATATACTAGCACCTCGATGTGAAAGCGCCGTCAAGAACACCGCATCAGGTGGAAAATCGTATGACAAAGGCAATACCCGCGAAACCGTCCTGTACTGGGCATCAACACCGGCTGGATGTATGTGGACTCGAATGTCCGCTGCCGCTCCTGAAGGCTCGCAAAGCCCTGCGGGATGTGGAGGTGGGACATACTCTCGAGGTGTTGGCGACTGACCCCGGATCGTGGCGTGATTTTGCTGCGTTTGCGGAACAAAGTGGGCACGGTTTGCTCGAAGCGAGTGAATCGCAAGGTGTATACCGGTATGTTCTCCAACGCCATTCCTGAAGGATAACCATTCCGCAATGATAACGACTTCCCCAATGACAGCCATGACCCGTTCGCTGCAGGCTTTATTGACAGCGCTCTGTCTGTTGTTTGTTGTGATATCACTGCAGGCGGCAGAGCCAGTTGCGGTAGCAGCAGAAGTGCTGGACAACCCGGTGCAGGGTGAGACAGACAAGCGGGACTACCGGAATCTGGTGTTGGCTAATGGCATGAAAGTGTTGCTGGTCTCTGATCCCCACACCGATAAATCTGCTGCTGCACTGGATGTAGCAACCGGCAGCGGGGATGATCCGGAGCAGCGTCAGGGGCTGGCGCATTTTCTGGAACATATGCTGTTTCTTGGCACAAAAAAATTCCCTGAGCCGGGTGAATACCAGGCGTTCATCAGTGATAACGGCGGTTCACATAATGCGTTTACCAGTCTTGAGCACACGAATTATTTTTTTGATATTGATCCGCAACAGTTAAAGCCGGCGTTAGACCGGTTTTCACAATTTTTTATTGCGCCACTATTTAATGATGCGTATGTGGACAGGGAAAAAAATGCTGTGCACTCCGAGTATCAGGCACGCATTCGGGACGATAGCCGTCGCCTGGCTGATGTGTATCGTGAGCTGTACCACAGCAATAATCCCGCGGCGACATTCAGTGTCGGCAATCTTGCAACATTGGCAGATTCGCCGGGCACTGCAGTGCGTGATGATCTCCTGACATTCTATCGCCAGCACTATTCTGCCAACACCATGACGTTGGTGGTGATAGGGCGTGAATCGCTGCCAGAGTTACAAGCGATGGTGGAGCAGTTTTTCAGTCAGGTGCCGAACCATAAACTCCAGATAGACCAGGCGGCCAAACCGGTGTTTCGTGATGGTTTATTGCCTGCGCGTCTGCTGGTGAAATCCAACCGTGACGAACGGCATTTGCAGCTGGTGTTTCCGCTGCCCTCCATGCAGGCGCATTACAGGACTAAACCGGATACGTATGTCAGCTATCTTCTGGGCCATGAAGGCGAGGGCAGTCTGTACGCTGTCCTGAAACAACGAGGCTGGGCTGAGTCATTGGCAAGTGGTTCAGGTTTATCAAACCGTTTTGCGGCAACATTTGATGTGGATATCAGGTTGACAGAGGCTGGCTATCAACACATTGACGAAGTGATCGGCCTGTTTTTTCAGGCCGTCAATATGCTGCAGAAAAATGGTGTAGTGGAGTGGCAGTACAACGAACAGAAAGCGCTTGCGGATCTGGCGTTCCGGTTTCATGAAAAGCAGGATGCTGCGGGTTATGTCAGCGAGCTGGCGAATAACCTGCAGTACTACCCAGCGGCAGATGTATTGCGTGGGCAATACCTCATGGAATCCATGAATGCAGGTCTGATACATGACCTGTTGGCGCGGTTGAATCCTGCCAACATGCTGGCAGTCATCAGTGCGCCAGATATTGAGTCAGGCAATAAGTCCCTGTTCTATAGCACACCGTACAAGGTTGAATCGATTGCGCCGGACTTGTTGTCGTTGTGGAAGCAGGAATCGGTTTCTTCTGGTATCGCCATGCCAGCAGAAAATATCTTTATACCCGATGCGCTGAAAGTAAAATCCGCTCCTCTGCTATCCACGATGGGTGATTCTGCCAAAATTCCGCAAAAAATTTATAACGGTGACAATTTCAACCTGTGGTTTTTGCAAGACACCGTATTTAATGTTCCCAAAGGCAGCGTGATGGTCTATGCGCGCAGTCGCTATGCATCGGATTCTGTGCGTGATGCAGCAATGGCGGAGTTGTTCGTCCGCTTGCTGAATGACCGCCTGAATCCCTTGTTGTATACCGCATACCTGAGCGGGCTGGATTTTTCCATCAAGAAACGTTCGCGTGGCATTAACTTCCAGCTCACGGGATACAGCGACAAACAGGGTTTGTTGTTGAAAGCTGTGATGGATGCGTTCCGCAACCCGGTGTTTGAAGAAACCCGTTTCAATGTGCTCAAGGCGCAATGGGGAGATGAATTGCGTAATGCCGACAAGCAGTCGCCGTATTTGCAGTTAATGCAGGATGTACCAGCTGTACTGATGCATGGAAACTGGGAGCGCAAACAATATCTGGACGTTCTGGACTCCCTGACCCTGAAAGATGTACAGGAATACATGCTGGAATTTTCCAAGACTATCCAGGCAGATGTTCTGGTGTATGGCAATTTCTACGAGTCGGAAGCAGTCAAGCTGGGAAAACTGGTAGAAAGCACGGTTAACCTTTCACCTGTCCGGTTACCAGCTGCGCCGGCCCGTGTGGTGGCCTTGCCTGCGGCGGATGGTTCCAGTGTGTTTGTGGATGCGCTGGAGCATGGTGATGCTGCGTTGATCAGGTATTTTCAGGCGCCGTCAGACGATGTGAAGCAACAGATGCATTTTGCCATGTTGGCGCAGGTGCTGGAGTCTCCGTTTTTCCATTCATTGCGAACAGAACAGCAATTGGGCTACGTTGTTGGCGCACGATATTTCCCGCTGTTGCGTGTGCCCGGCATCATTTTTATGGTGCAGTCGCCATCGCATGATATCGGTGATATCAATCGCCGCATTGAGCAATTTATCCATGAGCAGTTCAATTTTGTTGCGGCACAAGGCGATGCATGGTTCGAGCAGCAGCGGCAAGCCCTGCTGACCCAGCTGCAGGAAAAACCAAAGAATCAGGCTGAACAGACGGAAGAATTCTGGAACGATATATTGTTGGACTACACAGGTTTCAATCATCGCCAGCAACAGATAGCGGCCTTGCAAGGCATGACGCGTCAGGATTTGCTTGATACTTATCGCAATGCGCTGCTGGCGTCCAAGCGCCGCGAGTTGTTGCTGGTGAGCCCCGGTCAAGCTGGCATGACAGGGCTGCGTGACAATGTTTCCATGAAGTACAGCGATATTAATGATGTAAACAAGTGGAAAGATTCACTGCCTGTATTTTCCTTGCAGTAATTTTTCTACGGGTGAAAGCCCCACTGTCGCCACGCTTCATAAGCCACCACTGCAACGGTGTTGGAGAGGTTCAGGCTGCGGCTGTCCGGCTGCATGGGTAAGCGCAATACGTTGTCGCTGCCGAGTGCATCCAGGAAGTCGCGTGACAACCCGCGTGTTTCTGGCCCAAACACGACGGCATCATTTTTTTCAAATGTCACATCAGAATAGCAGCGTGTTCCCTTGGTGCTGAGTGCAAAGATGCGTTGCGGTTTGACGGTATCCAGAAAAGCTTGCCAGTTGCGGTGACGGGTAGTGGTGGCGCTATCGCGATAATCCAGTCCGGCGCGGCGTAGTTGTTTTTCCTGCATGGTAAAACCCAGCGGTTCAATCAGGTGCAATGCGAAACCCGTGTTGGCGCACAGTCGCATTATGTTGCCGGTATTGGGCGGGATCTCCGGTTCGTACAGAACGATATGCAGCATCAGTCATTTGTCGTGTATTGATGTTGGGTAGGTGTTTTCCGTGAGGCGTTACAGGCCAGATTGGCTATCATGTCATCAGACCAGCTTCCAATTCTAACAGTTATGCATGGATTTCTTATGATGAAACGTCTTTTGCTTGGTAGTGTTCTTGCCACCGCGTGCGCGGTATCCCTGGCTGCGATGACCCCGGATGAGCGGCGTGCCGATGCCGCTATTGATCATGCGAGACTGGTGGCGGCGAATGCCGAGCAGGGCAATTGGCTGGCGCATGGCCGCACCTACGATGAGAAGCGTTTCAGTCCGCTGACACGGATTAACGACCAGAATGCACAGCAACTCGGTCTGGCATGGCATTACGACACGGGGCACAACCGTGGTCTGGAAGCGACCCCGATCGTGATCAATGGCGTGATCTATTCCACCGGCAACTGGAGTGTGGTGTATGCCAATGATGCGCGGACAGGCGAGTTGTTATGGCAATACGATCCGCAAGTTGATAAATCCTGGGCGGTGCATGCCTGTTGTGATGTCGTTAACCGTGGTGTGGCTGTATGGAATGGCAAGGTATTCGTCGGCACGCTGGATGGCAGGATGGTGGCAATAGATGCCGGCACTGGCCAGAAAGTGTGGGAAACACTCACCATTGATAAAGTCTGGCCTTACACCATCACCGGCGCGCCGCGTGTGGTGAAAGGCAAAGTGATTATCGGTAATGGCGGCGCAGAGTACGGCGTGCGCGGTTATATCACTGCGTATGACACAGAGACGGGTCAGCAGGCATGGCGTTTCTACACAGTGCCGGGTAATCCGGCTGACGGTTTTGAAAATGAATTGATGAAAAAAATTGCCGAAACCTGGAGCGGTGAATGGTGGACAGGCGGTGGCGGTGGCACTGTCTGGGATTCGATGGCGTACGATCCTGATCTTGATTTGCTGTATATCGGTGTGGGTAACGCGGGCCCATGGAACCGTTACTTGCGTAACCCTGAAGGCAAAGACAATCTGTTCACTGCATCGATTGTGGCCATCAGGCCGGATACCGGTGAATACGTCTGGCATTATCAGGAAACGCCAAACGACGGTTGGGACTACACCTCTACCCAGCACATGATCCTTGCCGATATTCCCTGGCAAGGTGAACAACGTAAAGTGATTTTGCATGCACCCAAAAATGGTTTCTTTTTTGTGGTTGATCGCGAAAACGGAAAATTTTTATCTGCCGTGCCCTATGCGCGGGTGAACTGGGCGCTGGGCTATGATGCGAATGGCCGTCCGATAGAAAATCCTGATGTGAATTATCGTGACAAACCTGCACTGGTTCGGCCTTCGCCGATGGGTGCGCACAACTGGCATCCCATGTCTTATTCAGAACAGACGCACCTTGTTTATATTCCTGTGATCGATGGTATGTTCCAGTACGGTCAGGATAAAAATTTCAAGCGGCACCATGGTTACTGGAATACAGGCACGAGCACCATTGAATTGCCGCCGGGTGAACAACTGTTCCAGGATGTGATCAGCCGCAAAGTCACCAGCGGTTCATTGTTGGCATGGGATCCGGTGAAGCAGCAGAAAGTATGGGAAGTGCAGCATCCATTAACGTGGAATGGTGGTGTGTTATCCACAGCAGGGAACCTTGTTTTCCAGGGTACTGCTGATGGCAGGCTTGTGGCCTATCGTGCGGACAATGGCGACAAGGTGTGGGAATACAAAACACAGGCCGGTGTGATTGCGCCGCCTGTCACATACAGTGTGGATGGTGAACAGTATGTCACTGTCATGGCGGGCTGGGGCGGTGCTTTCGGTCTTACCGGCGGCATGCCTACACCGCCTGGTGAGCCTCGCAGCCGGATCCTCACATTCAAGCTGGGTGGCACGGCGCAATTGCCTGCACTCCCACCGGATCAGCTGTTTGATCCACCACCACGGATGGCTGTCAGTGATGAGCAACTCAAGCACGGCGCAAACGTGTACAACACATTTTGTGTGGGATGCCATGGTGTGAATGTTGTGTCGAACAAAAGTGTGCCGGATTTGCGCTGGATGGCGCCGCCGTTCCATGAGAACTTCAAGCCGATTGTGCTGGGCGGTGCGTTGAAGGGGCTGGGCATGGTAGGTTTTGCCGATGTGCTGAATGAACAGGATGCTGATGCTGTGCATGCCTATATCCTTGACAAGGCGAATGATGCAAAGGAAAAACGCGATAATCCCGACAGTGCGTGGTGGCTGAACCTGAAGACACGCACGTATGAAACGCTCGGCGAGTTGATGTCAAAATACCTGTGAGTAAAAAAATGCATCCAATAGAGTTCAGAACCACACGCGGCAATATCCGTTTGATGGCAGATGCGTATGGCGATCCGCAGTGGCAACCTGTCTTGCTGGCACACGGTGGTGGACAGACACGCCATGCCTGGGGCAAAACAGCAGAGCAAATTGCGGATGAAGGGTTTTATGCAGTGGCGCTGGATTTGCGCGGCCATGGTGAAAGCGATTGGGCGCATGACAAGGATTATGATTTCCGTACCTATGCGCAAGATATTATTGATGTTGCAGGCAGTTTTGAGCGTAAACCCATAGCGGTAGGGGCATCGTTGGGAGGGATTTCTTCGCTGACGGCACACGATATGGCAGGCCAGGATTTGTTGCATGCCCTGGTGCTGGTCGATATCACGCCGCACATGGAAGCCGATGGTTTGTCGCGTATCCGTGATTTTATGCTGGAACATGCAGCTGCTGGTTTTGCCTCGCTGGACGATGCGGCAGATTTTGTGGCCAGCTACACACCGCATCGTACACGTCCAACCGATCCTGAAAAAAAGAATCACGATGGCCTGAAAAAGAATTTACGCTTGTGTGAGGATGGCCGTTACCGTTGGCATTGGGATCCGGCATTCCTTGACCGGCGCCCGCACAATACCGGCGATACAATCCGTGTCAATTTTCTGGAAGAAGCGGCGCGTGCATTGACGATCCCCACATTGCTGGTGCGTGGCCGTGTCAGTGATCTGGTAAGCCCGGAATCGGCGCGTGCATTTCTGGAAATGGTGCCGCATGCGCAGTATGTGGATATCCAGGATGCTGGCCACATGGTGGCCGGAGACCAGAATGATATTTTTTCATCGGCGGTGCTGAATTTTCTGCGCGAGCTGAAATAACCGGGACAGCAGGCATGCGCATTCCCCTTATCCTGCCAGAAGTACAAGCAGCAATTCTTGCTGGTGGCCAGAGTCGACGCATGGGGCAGCACAAGTTGTTCCTTGATTATCGTGGCAATACCTTCATTGCGCATTTGCTCATCCAGCTACAGCAACAGGTCAATGAGGTGGTGGTGGCCGGTGCGCCGGTGCCGCGCCAGTTAGCTGACCTGGGTGTGCCGGTGTTGGAGGATGCCGAGCCGGATCTCGGGCCGCTGGGAGGCGTGGCCACTGCGCTGAAGCACGCCAGCAGGGAATGGCTGCTCACGGCTCCCTGTGATAACCCTGTATTGCCTGCCAACTTTGCCACTCGACTGCTGCATGTGGCGCGTGAGCAGAATGTGCCATTGGTGTATGTGCGCAAGGCACGCAAGCCGCAGCCGCTGTATGCCATAGTGCGGCGAGATTTGCTGGGTAGCCTCAACGCCTATCTGGCAGGTGGTGAACGCAAAGTGATGCCATGGTATGAATCTGTGGGTGCACTGGCGCTGGACTGGGATGATGCAGGAGTGTCTTTCATCAATATCAATACACCAGAGGAATATGCTGCTTTCCTGGATTTATAAATCTATGTGTTCGGGTATGCCCGGCGTCTGCTAGGATTGCAAACAGTTGCCGTACCTTGAACCCATTTGAAGCCATAGGATATCCATTGAATCCCGGACGTAACGAATATCTTGCGCAGCTCTTTCGCAAACTGGTTGTGGTGCCTTTATGGGTGATGCTGATAATGGCATTGCCTGCTAATGCAGAAGAGTATTGCATCAGCGATAAACCCGATTGGGTAACAGACATCCAGATTGATCCGAATCACTTGGCAGACCGGGAAACAGGTAGTGGTGGTGTTTCATATCCACTTCTGGATTACCAGACCCGTTCGATAGGCCAGGAGAAGGCGCGATACAGGCATATTGCAGCCAAGGCCCTGAATGTTTCTGGTGTGGAAGAAATATCCAGGTTGTCTATCGATTTTGATCCCGCATATGAAGTGCTTTGTATTCATAGCATGGTGGTGAAACGGAATGGAAAATCCTTTGATAGAATCAAGAAAAGTAAAATAAGTGTGATACAGCAAGAAAGAGAGTTGGCTTACCAGATTTATGATGGGGTCAGGACATTCAATGCGTTTATGGAAGATGTACAAGTAGGCGATACTGTAGAGTATAGCTATACCATTGAAGGGATTAATCCGATTTTAAAGGATATTTTTGCAACATATATACCAATGCAATGGGGTGTGCCGGTCGGGTTAATGTATTCACGCTTGCTGTGGCCAGAAAATACTCCCCTGTATTTCCGCAATCACAATACAGATGTAAAGCCGATTACTGCAACACATGATGGAGTTGTGGAATATGTGTGGCAAGCGCAGGATGTGCCTGCCAAAAATATGGATGAAAATATTCCCAGTTGGTACGATGCCATGCCTGGTGTTTACATCAGCAATATGAATGAGTGGCAGCAGGTTGTGAAGTGGGCTTTGCCTCTTTATGAAGCGGATAGCCTTTCGCCAAAGCTGCAAGAACTGGTTGAACAATTCAAACTTGCAGGTAACTCGGATGAAGAGCGCGCTATGGCGGCTCTGGCATTCGTGCAGAATAATATCCGGTATCTTGGTATTGAAATGGGTTCCCGTTCGCATAAACCCGGTTCGCCTGATGATGTTGTCAGCCAGGGATACGGTGACTGCAAGGACAAGTCAAGATTGCTGGTCAGGTTGTTGAATGCGCTGCATATTGAGGCATTTCCGGCGCTGGTGCATAACAATAGCGGTAAGTTGTTGCTTGAAGGTTTGCCTACGCCAGTAGCTTTTAACCATGTGATTGTACATGTGCGAATAGGAGGGAAGCGCTATTGGCTGGATCCGTCCCTGACATATCAGGCCAAATCGTTGCAGGCGCTGTATACGCCGCATTATGACTACGCACTAGTGGTTGCCCCGGATACAAATGAACTTGTTCATATGGCTGATGATATACAAAAGCTACACGCAAAATTGGTATATGAAAAAATTGATTTAAGCAAAAATAACCCTGGCCCTGCTGATTATTCTATTTCTTCTGTTTATGGTGGGTATTTTGCTGATAATATGCGGAAAGAGTTTTCTGAGATTTCTATTGATAAAATTGAAAATAATTATTTAAATTATCTTTCGCAAAGTTATCCTGAAATATCTAATTCTTCAAAAATTAAAATCATGGATGATGTTTTAAATAACAAGTTTGAGACAGCTGAAAGCTATGCAATAAAAAATATTTGGGAAGAAACGGAAGATGGTCGATATATCCAGGTTAATTTAAAGCCGTTTCTAATTAGGGACAATATCAAGAGGGTTACATCCCCTGTCAGGACAATGCCTTACTCGGTAAATCACCCGGTGGCTTATACGCACCATACTACAATTGCGTTGCCGCCAAAATCACAATTTGAGGATGAATTCAGTACGGTTGAGGATCCTGCTTTTGTATTTTCCAGATCTGTAAAGGTTGGGAAAGGAGAGTTGCAGATTGATTATAATTACAAGTCACTCCGTGATTATGTGCTGCCTGAAGATATAGGTTCTCACGCTGAAAATATTGATAAGGTGCTTTCTTTGGCATCTTATTCCATTCAGAAGCCAAGTCCTTCTATTGGTTTCGGTAAAGATTATCCGGTTTCTTCGGATGTTAATTGGCCGATGATTTTCATTTCTCTATCGATTTTTGGGGTTTCGTTTTTTGTATTCTGGAAGTATTTGTATTTGTATGATCCTGCCGGGCTTTCCGGGTATGTTGCTGATCCGGCTTTACAGGGAATACGGGGTTGGTTGGCGTTGCATGCGTTAGGCATTGTGATGTGCCCGTTGATATTGCTGGCAGCGGCCCGTAACTATGTAATTGTTTTTTCAAATATCCAGCTCTCTATCGTTAAGGATAGTTACCCGGATGGTTGGTTTGTCAATGCTGTTTTTATGGAGTGGTTTATTCTTGTTCCTTTATTTGTTTTCTCGTTATTTCTGGTTGTGATTTTTTTCCAGAAGAGGAACACATACCCTGTGTTTTATATAATTTTTCAGGCGGCTATTGTCCTGTATTCCTTGATTGATATGGTTGGGCTGCAATTATTGTTCCCTGATGAGATGGGGGCGTTGGCGCAAAAAGATGTTAATGAGTTTTTAAGGCTGTTTCTGGTGTCTCTCTGTTGGTGTGTCTATATGCTTAAATCAAAACGTGTCAAGTCAACGTTTACCCGGCGACGACAATAGTGAAT
>ERZ724517.587-NODE-587-length-21925-cov-5.013717_pt1 | contig 21925 bp, 12 predicted proteins | sample MGYA00376050_ERZ724517 | MGnify/ENA primary metagenome ERZ724517 (study PRJEB28724, sample SAMN07190886) | activated sludge metagenome | isolation source: activated sludge of sewage treatment plant in Hong Hong | place: USA: Christiansburg, Virginia | collected... | reverse complement strand
AGCCAAATATGAAATTTGGAAACCACCACCACTCCATATTGCAATTGTCTCTTTTTTCTTAGGGAGAGTAAGAAAATTGAGCTCGTTCTCAGTTATAATTATATTCTTTGCTGGAATACTTTGTAAAACAAAATCACTTAATCTTATAGAAAAATCAGAATAATTATATTTTAAAGCGATTTCATCGCTCAGAATCCTAATTCTTATAAGTTTTTCTTTATTTTTTATCGAATATCGTTCATGGAAATTTTTGCTTTCTATTATTTGGCTTGGAATCAAATAATCCAAAAGAGATCTAAGGATACCTAAATTACTTTCTATAAATTTTGTATGAACTGATATGGGTAACTCCCGAACATAATATTTATTGGCTATATGGTCATTTTTGAAGTACATCAGAACTTTTATCAAATCTTCCCATTTTTGGTCATTACTGATTATCTCTAATGGATTTTGCTCAATCCACAAATTGAGTTCAGGAACTTGGTCTAATAAGTATTTTACTCTTTCTTTGAAGCGTTTAAATTCTTTTTCTTTATTTATTAATCTTAAAAAATCCTGTTCAGTGTCAATAGTGATTTTTTTAATAAATTTATTATTACCAATGTTTTTATAGTTTCTTTCTTGCCACTCAATTGTATAGCCGTATCCCTTTACTTCTTTTGAGTTTTTCATCAACTCGTCCTGAGATTTAAAAACAGCATCCACATTTTCGTGTATGTTTCTGATATTATCTAATCCAATTTTTGGAACTTCACGTTTATCAAACGGTAACCCTTTCAGGTATGATTGTAGAAACGAGCCATCTTCCCACCACTTTTTCACTTTAGATTTTATTTCCTCAACACTTAACATTACTTTACACCTTCTAAATAATTATTCTTCTCAAGCTCATATTCCAGCTTTGTTAGATTTCGAACTAAACTCTTACTACCAGCCGGGTTAGAAACGAAATGGACAGTATTAATATAATCTTCTATAATATTGATTTTTTGAAGTGGTGTAACAATCAAGAGCTGCAGATTAAGTTCCTCAAATAACCGGAGTCCATATCTGGTGCTTTCATCAGAACCTTTTCCAAAAGCCTCGTCAATTACAACAAATCTAAACGAGCGCGTGCGCTCTTCGCCACGCGACAAACCGAACTGATAAGTAATTGCGGAAGCAAGGATAGTATATGCCAATTTTTCCTTTTGTCCGCCAGATTTACCGGAAGAATCACTGAAATATTCTTTTTCTAAATGATCCTCTCTATATCGCTCACTTGCTCCAAATGTGTACCACTGAGTCACGTCTGTTACTCTATTCGTCCAATTCTTATCGGCATCAGCAATGCTTTTAAATCTATCAAGCAATTTTTTTACTTCAATAAATTTCTCTTCCGAAAATGCTTCAGTTTGTCCAAACACACCTTGCGTAGCATTTTTTAAGTCAGTTCTAAAGTCAGAAAGTTCCTTTGTGGTAATTTTATTTTCGATAATTTTTATATATGTCCCAGGATTATAATCAATCATTTCAAGATGTGTATTTATTTCGGAAATCTTCTTCTCAATTTCTTTTTCATCCCTGGAAAGCTTACTGCTAAATATTAAGAGATCTTTAATAGTCCCCTCTCTAAGCCTTTTCTTAAATGTTTCTTCGTGTTCGGGAAGTGCATCGTTTACAATCTTTCCATATAAAACTCTTACGTCGTTTTTAAATTTAATGTTTGCGTCAATATCTACAGCTTCTGATTGAAATTCACTTTTAAACTTTTGAATACCTAGATTAATGTTATTTTCCTTAGTATAATTTTTTCTTTCATTAATACCGATATCAGCGTTCAGCTTCTTATCTGCTACCCTTAGTTTTTCATCGATGTTTTCTAGCGACAAGGTTTGCATATCAGCAATCTCATCTATTATAGTCAAATTCTTTTCTTCAATATCCACTGCATCGAAATGATATTTGCACCATTTCTCAATGTGAAAATTTAAATTTTTGAAAATATCAACATTGGACTTAAAATCAAAAAGTTCATCTATTTCAAGTTTTTGAGCATCAGGTAAAGCCGACAGCGTCTTATGAAGAGAAATGGAATATTCAGTGATTCTATGTTCCAAAATATTAATAATCTTCACCCATTTATTATTGGTTTCCTTGTTATTCTCTAAGTCGTCCTGTTTATCGTCCTTTAAAGCCTTTAATTTATTATACTGAGTTGCTTTTTCACTTGACTTAAGTTCTTTAAGTGTCTTTTCTAACGCTGATTTATTTATTACAGACTTCTTGAAGTCAAGTTCGTTAAAGTCTTTATACTTGTCAAAATCTCTTAGCAGGATAGTCTTCTCAGCTACCATGTCCTGCTTTACTTTTATTCGCTTTAGTTCAATTTCAATTTCTCCTTGTCTTAATTCCTTGACAACGATATGTTTTTGAAGAGCCTTTATCTTTTCAACATTCGACCATCCCAAAATATATTTACTCTTATCATCGATCCGTTGCCTGTCATCCTTTTCGTATCTTGTTCTTCCAGAGCGTATTTGTCCCTTCTTCGTTATTGCATACTCCTCCCGATTGAACTCCTCCATACTTTCACAACATACAAGATTATGCCTTGATCGTAACTCTGTTTCCAACCAATCAAAGAAATGAGCATCTATATCATCTTTTATTTCAATCTTATTTATCAAAGAGTTGTCTTTTACTTCATAGTTATTCGTTTTCTTATGAGGTAATGTACGGAGATAAACAATTTTGTTCTTCAAGTCGGTATCGTTGACATAATCTCTAATCCTAGTAAAATCTTCATCCTTAACTAAAATACTAAGGCCGAAATCATGTAATCTACGCTCTATAGCACCCTGCCAGTCGGATTCATCAGATCGAACTTGAATCAATTCTCCAACAAATGGAATATCTGTAGCATCCAACTCAAGGTCTTCGGCTATTTGATTCCTCATTCTAAGAAATCGTGGATCAATCTGTGAATTTCTATTTTTTAGAAACTCCAGGTCTTCTTCCAATTCCTTTTTGGCATTTAAGTTCGTACGTTCTTCATATTTTAATTTATCCCTTTCCGAAATTAGTATTTCCGATTCTGCATTGTTCTTTTTCTCAACCTCTTCAATCAGTTTACGATTTGATAAAAAGGAATCTTCTTCAACGTCTTTTGTCAGACCAAGTTTTTCAGCAATTATAGAATATTCTTTATAAGACTCACGCTGCTTATTAATTTGTAAATCGAGATCTGATATTTGATCAGTCAAACTTTCCAATTGTTTGCCTATGTCTGAACTAAGTATATCCCGGTCAATTTCAAGGATAGAAGTTTCCTGTTTCTTTATTTCTGCTCTTAACTGTTCAATTTTATTTGATTGGTCGCTGTGATCTTCCCTTGATGAAAGCAAGGCATGTTTTAATAATTCAATTTTCTTTTGACTAAACCAGTTTTGCAGATCATTAAGTACTGTTTTTTGCTGCACTATCCGCTCAGTCAATAACTCATATTCATCAATCTCTTTGACTACTGGCCCCAATAAATCAATTTGCTTTTTTGCTTTTAAAACAGCATTGTAGCTGTCGGTAAGATCATCGAATGATCTAATAACTTCGACTATTGAATCTTTAACATCTGTTTTTCCCAACATTTGTTTTCTAACAAATTCCGTAAGATTACCAACGGATTTCATTGATACTGTTTGATTGAATAAATCTAGGGCTTCATCTCTTTGATTAATGCCGAACAATTGACAAAAACGGACAGAATACTCTTTGAAAGTATCAAACACTTCAATCCCGGGTGTCTGCTTTAGTTTCTTTTTAAGCTTTATCGGATCCTCAAAACCAGAGAGATTTTCAACTATGTACATTTTAACAGAAGCTACAATGAAAAGTTTCTCAACCTTATTATTCTTTATATAAAAAACTTGTGCAAGGCATACTTCCTGATTATATCCAGCATTAAAAAAATTTGCGAGTAATATCGTATATCTATCATCAGATCTTAAATATTCCGGCTTAGATGAACCACTCTCGTCTTTAGTGTTTTTATGTTCTCCTCTCACATAAGAATATAAGTTTCGTTCTTTACTTTCTGCTCCGGCCGCTTTGTTATATACAATCTTATTATTAGGTACAATCAATGTGCTAATCGCATCAACCAAAGTTGATTTACCTGAGCCAATATCCCCTGTTAAAAGAGAATTACGACCGTTCGGATTAATTGTATACACTTTTCCATCGAAGGTTCCCCAATTGAAGACCTCAAGGTTATAAAACCGGAAGCCATTCATTAAAATGTTTTCTTTTTCGCTATTCTTCATTTGCCCCAACATTTTTTTTGTATTCGTTTAGTTTATCTAGGGTCAATTGAAGTTCTTCAACTGGCATATACGCAATTAATATTCTACTAACTTCGTAATAATTTTCTTCATTTTTAAGTTCTCTTAAAAAGCCCAACTCAATCAATCTTGTAATATGAGTATCTATTTTGTCGATAATTCTTTTTTCGTTTGATGTATTATTTGGAAGAAATGAAATAAGTAATTCGACAATATCTGATTTTTTTAAAACAAGTCTGGAATCATTGCCTTTATTATCAAATTCCAACAGCTTTTTTCGCAAAAGAATTGCAAGTATTGATACAGGAAAAGAAAGTTGCCTCTTTTCGACCAACTTCGGAATGTTAGCGGTAATTTCTTCTGAAAAAACTTTCTGCTTCAAAAAAGCGAACCCCTCAGCTTCATTTATAATTAGCTCTAATCCTACTATTGCAAAATAGTTGCGAACATGGGTTTCTTGTTGAAGCAGTGACTTCCAAACAAATTCATTACTGTCATACAATATCCCTTTAAATAAGTGGATAATAGGTATTGAATGTTTTTCTAACTCTTCGTTCATAATCTATTTTATAAAAATGGTTTGCGGAATTTCTATTTCAAATCGTTCACCTTTTATGAAATACGGAATCCGTTCTTTCAGGTCTTCGTTAATTACTGCTTTTAAATTCTTTTCCTTGTTCGTAGCAATTGAGAAATAAGCAATAATTTCTGCTAATCCCTTTTCGATAGGAATTTCTTCAACAATTTCTTTCAAAGTAATTTGTTTCTTATTTTTTAGTAGAAAATCTATCCTTTCCTTTAGAACTTCTGGATTAATATACTGTTGTTTAAATAAAGCTTCCACTTCAAAGGTTTCGTCTGACGCTTCTATGTTTCCTATATTGAACTTCACTTTCCTATCTTTAGAAAACAATTCAAATTCCATTGGAAAATGTAATTTTGGTTTATCATCAATAAGCATAAAGTCTTTTTCAGTAGGCGGATTATTTTTTATAGATATAGAAACTACCTCAATCTCGTTAATAATTTCAAGTACACGTTTGCTTTCCTGAAATGAAGTAGAATCAAGAAATCTCCTTAATTGCTCGCTCAAGCTTCGTGTTGTTTTATTTACCTTGTCCCCGGAATCGACAAGGTTTTCTTTTAGCATCCCTATTTGATTATTATTTTTAAAGTCCTTTAGTTCGTCCAATGATAATATATTATCAACCAACTCATCAAGCTCTCCTTGTTTTTCGGGATTCATGAGGAATTCATAAAATGCCTCGAAACTTTTTCCTTGTGGAGTATTCATAATCATATCCTGATTCATAAACAATTCCTTAAGATATTTTCCCTTTGTAAGATTTTTTTTAATTTGATCTTCACGGGCCTTTGTGTTTAAACCTCTAAAATTTTCTTCAATTTGGCGAAAGTCTGATAGTAATTTGCGAACAGATTCCTCCAAGAGTGAAAATTTTTCTTTGATTAAACGTTCATCAAATTTTTCATATTCACCACTTTGGATTTTAAGTAATTCATCTTCAATTTTTGCTTTTTCCTTAAGTAGCTCACTTTTCCTTAACTCAATATCATCCGAACTTTTAATAGACAGTTCTCTCAATAAATTAAATATTTGCAACAGCCTAGATTCTGCACCAACAAATTCAGGTTTGTTAAGTTCAGTTAACCAGTTTAGCGCTTTTTCAGTCGCGGGTGTCAGTTCAAATACAGCATCCTCTTTAATATAAGTCTGTCTCAAAAAATCATCCTTAGCCCAGTTATCCAAGTAAACCTTGGCTTCCATTGGAAATCGATCTTTATCGTTGTCATTATCGTTATTAATTTTGAACAGATAATCAGAAAGGTTCGATATTAAATCATTGCTTAGGTAACTGCTTTTATTTTTTACTTTAAAGGAGTGGTATAAAAACGTAATAATTAGTGAAGCATTATCTTTTTTAAATAGTTTTATTGTCTTGTTATTCTCAAGAATCCAATCAACTTCGGCTATGTTTGAAAAATTTACGCTCACAAATTATATTATTTTTGGTTCAAATCTACTAGTAGTCTTTGTCAATCTCCGTCAATTAAAAAGCTTTGTTTCTAATTTTTTCATTTAAATACTCCTTTAATGTTTTAGGACTGAGAACTTCCACTTGGTCTATCATACCTAAAATAAAACGCCCTATGCCATTGAAATCGCATACCCAACCATCAAAATGATACTCACTATCCTTTCTTTTTTCTAGATACTTCTCTGAAAGTGGGTATTCTTCTATTAGTAGGTTGTAAGCCATAAGACTGAGTTTTAACTTGACTAGAATTTTCTTTTCCCCTCCAATCCTGAAGACATCTATTTCATTTTTCTTATGATGGCGCTCATTCTTCCATTTTTTTTCAGTGCCTTTTATACCCTTAATTCTTGCAACTTTGAAAGTCTTGCTGGTTTTAGCTTCGATATCATAACACCATACATAATTGTAATTTGAGGTAAAACCGAAAGGTTCAACAAATCTGTCTCTTATGTTGTCGCTGTTAGAAGACCTATAGGCTTCGAATAGAACCTGTTCTTGATTTTTTATAGCTCCTTTTAATTTGATCACATTTTCAGAACTCTCCTTTCTTACAATTTTATTTACTGCTTTCTCAGAGTCGAATAGGACAAATAATTTTTCGTACAGATCGTTTTTAAATTTACTTTCATCGTCAATCAAATGGATTGCCTTACTAAGAATATGAGCCTCCTCTTCTGAAAAGTGAACTAACTTCGTCAGATCTTTATACTCATTTGACTTCTTGTCGATTTTGAAATAACCGTTTGTACTATCAATTAAAAAACCCGCATTTTTAAAAGTAGTAAGATATCTATAAATAGTGCGTTCTGAAGACTCAAAATCATCCGCTAATTGTTTAACACTATATCCGAAAGATCCTGAGAGCTTCATTAAAATTTCCAACATACGTTGAAATTTTGCCTGATCATTCATTTGCCTGAAATTTAAGTAAATATATCATTTTTGACGGAAGTTTTTATACTCTGATTCTTACAAATTTCTTTTGATCAGGTTATTATCTAATTAACTGATATACATATTGTTTTTATATATTTAAGTCTTTAAATCTTCATATTTGAAAAATCAAGGGGAAATAGCAAGTATTTTGGGACGTCTAGGCTTTATTAAACTGGCTGATGACTCTCGTATTTCTTTTGATTATGAACAAGATTCCGATTTAAAACCTTTCGATCTTGTTAGCTTCATAATTAAAGAAGTACCAGGATCAAATACAAATTCAATGTATTTTAAGGCATTTGATATTTCGCTTTTAGAACGACCCGAGATCACTCCTCAATCCAAACTATTGCGGTTATCGAAAGTCGCTAAGACTCATAATATTTCATTAGGTAAGATTACAACTTTACTTCAAAGTAAAGGCATTAAAATTGAGTCAAATCCCAATGCTAAATTAGATGAAGAACAATACGCTACGTTTTTAGAAGCTCTCACAGATTTTGACGATGAACTTGATTTTCGTACCACTTTTAAGCGAAAATATTCACGTGGTACAATAGTAGAATTGAAGATAGATGCTATCATTGCTCCATCGCAAGTTATTACATACTTCACTGACGACTTTCAAGGTCGATTATCTTTATTAGATATTGACTGGTCATTTCCTGAATCGCAGAAAAGTTTTGCTTCACTTGAAGTTGGTCAAAATATAAGATGTTGTATTTTATCTATTGACTTCGAAAGTAAGCAAGTAATTCTTGGGCAAAAACAACTTAAGAAACAGTTAAGCGGAACAGGCCAATGGGCTCGTATTGAAAGGGGTGATCAATTCAAATGTGAGTTAGTTGAAGAACTAAAGGACTTTTATCTAGTTCGCGCTAGTTCTAATGAATTTGGGCTTTTGAGTAAAGGATTTACTGAAAGCACGCAAGGTTTAATGAAGTTAAAAGTGCAATCCAAATCAGATGAAAACGATTTACTATATTTTACTCCTGCTTCTTTAGATGTCATTGTTCAAGAAGAGGGTATTTTGGAATTACCTAATGAGTTTTCTTTCGTCGAGCCTGATCTACAAGATTTTTATTCATTTAAGAAATCAATTATAGGGAGACATGCTACAAATTCTCAGATCGAATTTATTCGTGATGCATTTGAGCAGTTTCCAAATATCTTCGCGAAAGACTTTGAACTTTCTCAAACTATATACCTAGCATTTGAATTAAAGCACCAGTCTTGGGAATTTCAATTTAAGCAAAATGCAATTGCATATTTTTATCCAGACGAAGAACTTTCAAAAGAGTTAGAAGTAAATCTTTTAAAAAAACTAGAAACAGAATCTTACTGGGTGCGTTTCAATAAACGAAAGAAAAAAGAAACTGGAAATGAGGAAGGAATATTCTTTTCTTTTTTTAATGAAGACATAAATATTTACGGCGAAGTTTTGCAGTCGAATGGTGGTCGAGACACAAAGTTCGCTATTCGTGATTTTACCTGTGGTCAGGCAGTTTCAAGATCTACTGATGCAAAAAAAAGGAATTCAAAAAATGGTGCGTTTTTATTTAAAGCTCCCTTAAAAGTTACTTCTCCTTTCGGCGTGTTACCAAGTGGAGATTCGCAATCTCAAATACTTAAAGCCATACTTCTTAAAAATGACTGCCTTCATATTGTAAAAGCTCTAAAACAAGAGGCGGGGGAGATATTAAGACAAGAAGGAAGAACGTTAGCAATAATCGACAAATTTCTTGAATATCAAGAAAGTCTTATTGAATCAAGTAAAGCGCCAGCAATTTTTGTAAATAAATTTGAGCAAACTCACTCTCCTGAGGGAGGCATATCAATTGTACTTGAAAAAACTATAGCCGATAGCTTGGAACTTGAGGATGAGACTCAGGTAATAATTAGAGTTAAGCATCCAAAAGAGGATGAAATTGTAAAATATTCTGATGGTACTTTAGTCTTACAAGGTGATAAATGTAAATTATCATTTAGAAATGATGTGAGGACAGAAAATCTTAAGAATGGTTTTTACATAGAGAAAAAAATTTCTAAAAGGCAGATACAGATTCAGCGAGAAATTATTCAGGACTTTTTACAGAAAAAAATAAATATCGATCATATTGAGTCATTGCTTGTAGAGCCTGAAAAAATTAAAAGCCCAGTAATCTCAAAAAATGAATTAATTAGTAAAGATCTAATTGCAACTGAAAAAGATCAACCGAATAATAATCAAATTAAGGCAGTTCGTAAAGCTATTGGTAACCATAATATTTTTCTAATACAAGGTCCACCCGGTACAGGAAAAACAACAGTTATTTCAGAGATTATTCAGCAACTTGTGGCCAAGAATAAGAAAATCCTAGTTGCTGGACAGAATCATGTAGCGGTTGATAACGTCCTTGCAAAAATTTCAAAACTCTCTCATTTAAACTTGCTGAGGGTTGGTAACATTGAAAAAATTGATGAAGAATTAAGCCGATTTCATATTGACTCTCGTGTTGATGATTATAAGGCTGTATTTGGCGACTTTTTAAAAAATCAATTGAGTCTATTAAAGATGCTACTTGATTATCACGAGCGAAATTTCTCCGAAGATAAGATTACTCAAGAATATAACAAACGCGTTAATGAGTATTGCGCCGAATATTCAGCACTGAATGCATCATTGAAACACCGTCATTTTATTCTACGCCAGGGATTGAAATCCCTTACCATTAATGAATTGAAATCGATTGTTATCAAGTATGAAGAATGGGTTATAAACACCCATGCCGAAGTAGAAACACTTCTACGTCCGATAATATATAATTCACTTGATGTTGTGTTTTCTACCTGTATTGGAATAAAAACAGATTCAGTTTTCCGTAATACAGATTTTAAATTTGATGTTGTAATTATTGACGAAGCTGGAAAAGCTAATATAGCTGAAACATTGGTTGCTATTGAACTAGGTAAGACCGTAATCTTGGTAGGTGATCAAATGCAGTTACCACCGTATATGGATAATTCACTAATTGATGAAAATAGCCCTGGTAGCTTTCCAAAGTCGGAATATGGATATGAATTTACACAAGAAGAAATTCTTCATGCATTAAAGACTTCCTTTTTTGAATTCCTCATAAAGCGAATTGAAACAGGAGGTTTTCCAAAAGATAATATGGAAATGTTGAATTTTCAACACCGGATGCACCCACATATAGGTGAATTTGTTTCTAAATCCTTTTATGGAGGTAACGTTCAAATGGGAGCCCGTACTCATTTAAATAAGCTTTCATTACCTGCGCCATTTGACAACGAAGTCATTTTCTTTGATACTTCAAACTGCCCAAATCCTTTTGAGCAAACTGATGGATACTCTGTAAAAAATAATACGGAAGCAGAGGCAATTGCAGAACTAATTCTTCCTGCACTTTTTGATGGTCAAGTGTCGTCTGAGGAAATAGCAATTATAGCACCATACAAATCACAGGTAGCAAATATTCAGAAGTACATTAAGGAGTCTCAAACATGTCGTTATCTGAATATTGATGTTTCTACCCTTGACTCATTTCAAGGTAAAGAGTACGACATTATAATATTTGGTTTTACCCGATCTTCTGATCACAGAAAAGCTCCAATGATCAATGGAAGAAAAAAATTCTCAAAGGTTGGATTCCTTGATGATGCAAGAAGACTCAACGTTGCATTTAGTCGGGCAAAAAAGAAGTTGATATTGGTGGGGAATGCTACCACATTGGTAGATAGAAGGTCACATTACGACATTATTTTTAATTACACAGAACTTTTTCAAAGATTAGTAGATTTAAGCAAAGATGAAAAGGTTGGTTCGTTTCTTAAAATTGCTGATTATTATGATTTCAGAAACCCGTTTGACAGATTCTCAGAAAAATTTAGGATCGGAAACCCACTAAAAGCTGTTTTCCATTCTGTTGGAGTTAGAGACAACATTCAATACGGAGTTTTCTTTATTGTCGAAGGCTGTAGGTGTTTACTTCCAGTATCAATGATTCCCGCTAATCGTCGAAGCGAGCTTTTTTCTTTAGCCGTTGGGGCAGAGATGCAATTACTTCTATTTAGTAAAGATATAAAAGCCAAAAGAATTACGCTCTGTATTTCAGCAGCGAATTTAAACATGAGTGATATTAAACAATTCAAAGTGAATTTGTGGAATGAATATGCAAACGAACTTAAAGAAAATGCAATCATTAGTTGCAAAGTAACAAAGCAAGAGTCTTTTGGATTTTTTCTTGAAATGACGAATGGAATTACAGGATTATTGCCAAATCAATATGCAAAAAATAAAGGTTTAAAATTGGGAGAAACTATAGAGGTGGTAATCGAACAAATAAATAATTTAAAAAAACAGATATCATTTAAACTAAGATAAGGTGGGGCTATTTAGTATAGATATAGACAAGTATTATCAAGAGGAGGCTGAAAAAGGCGAGCAAGTGCTAGGCATTTTCTGCTTGCAATACCCTATTTATTGCATCCATGCTAATATTACCGACATGACACCTGATCCATTGGATAGCCTTGATAAAATTATCGCAGAATTTATTCAGGTAAAGGCAGATTTTGATTCTTTGCAAATCGGGACTCTAATTGGCACTTCAAAAGCCTTAATAGACAATAGGCTCCAAGCACTACTTGACGATGGTTTAATAGAAAAAAAACCTTCTGGTTGGTATCTAACAGGAACAGGAAGTGCAATTTTTAGTAAAAGCGAACAAACTCGCACCCACAAAAGATCTTATGACTTTTATCTTGATGGTATTAGTTTAAGCACTTTACCAGCAGTTTTCTATAAGCAATATAGGTTTAAGTTTATTAGCGAACATGATTCTTACTATAGAACAAATAAAAAAGGTGAAGAGATTTTAGTGTATCCATTTGGACCCGATATTATTCATACGCCGCCCAATAAAGATATAATTGCTCAAAATATCTTTATGAAAAAAAAAGATGAAAGGGAACTGTTTGAAATTCCAATTGGGCTTCAAAACATTGACGAGATTTCTTTTACTAAGTTATCCTTTCAAATATTTGTCTCCGTCACTAAGAAAGATTCACTTTTATCAAAAAAACTAATTGACCCTTTTGCATGGTATTCAATGCAAGATAATATTCCTTATATCGATTGTTTAAGAAAAAATGTTACAGACTTCGAAAAACACCTGTATGAAAATATACAAAATTTAGAATTTAAACTCGTGGCCTTACCACAACAAGATTTAGCTATTAACGAGCGTAAAGTTTTCCTGAGTTCAAACTGGTCCGAAATAGGTAATAAGAAATATAGCGAATCTGCAAATAAATGTTTTTCATTTACTCAAGACGATCTTGTTGAAGCAGTGAAATCTTTATATGGCATTAAATATCTAACAGTTGAATCTCTTGACTATTCAGAAACAAAACTTGCGATTAAAGTTACTAAGCAAATACTTTTGGAGGCTTCAAACCGATTTAAATTGATAAATGATTTGATTCGCTCAAGAGACTATAAGTTTGGGAATCCTGATAATAATGTTTATCTTTTGTATATACATTATACAACGAATGATCCTTATGTTGAACAAGTGGTCAGATTTAAACAACTATTGGAAATTGCTAAAGAAAATAATGAAATCAGTGAGCGATGGCTAAAGAATCAACAGAAAGATTTCGGAATAAGTTATCGTGAATTGTTAGTGGCTTCTGGTGAGCTGGATGTCCTAGAGAAGATTGATATTGATACTCATATGCTAAAATTACACTAGATGGAGCGACAGATTACAAATAATGAAATATTTCTATCAGGCGCCTTCATTAACAATCCTGAAGCAGAAAAGTGTGAAGTTAAAAACTGTTTTTCTCACTCAGGATGGGAATCAATCGCTTAAGGATGAAATATTAAAAATTATAGAATCATCGTCAATTGTGCTAAAGGTCTGTAGTTTCATAATAACGGATAGCCAAATTTATGAAGCATTGAAAAAGAAGCTAGAAACTAGTTCCGTCGCAGTTTTTATTTTAACACAATTGGATACAAGTAAAATTTCCAATACATCGCTTATAACGGAAGATGAAGCACGTGAACAGACTAGCGTGCAGCACCTAAGTTATATTAAAGCACTTTATGATAAGGGAGCACATGTAAGAGCGTCAACCATAGCTCATGCTAAATTTCTGGTTGCAGATCGCGCGAAGGGCTTCATAATGAGCGCAAATTTTACAACGCCTTCTCTTAATTTAAATACCGAATCAGGCGCATATCTCTCTAACAAATGTTCATTGGAGTTAGACAAGCTATTCGATGTCGTTTTTCTAAAAGGTACAACATATAGAAAGTATCTTACCGCAACACAAAAGAACAAACAGTTAATTGTACACAATGATGCCTTTGTTAAACAGGAGTGGTTACCACAAGTATCTCATTCAAATCTAAGATATACCTATGATGACCTAACACATAATTTACTTGAGGAAATAATATCAATCATTAAAACCTCAAAGCAATTTATTTACCTTTCAACATACAGTATAGTTGGACTAGAGCATTTGTCTTTATTGACTACTGAATTAGATTGCGCAATAAAACGCGGTGTTTCTGTATTTATTTTTTGTAGAGGAATGAACTATCGACCAGATCATCTTAAGGGAGTTTCAATTCTAAGTAAAATAGGATGTGTTGTTTTTGCAGATTACTATAATCATTCTAAAGGTATAATAAATGAAACTACTGGAATGATATTTACTGCTAATGTTGATGGTTATCATGGGCTTACGAATGGATTTGAAGTAGGATTTATTTTAGATGAAATTCAACGGTCGGAATTTTTGCAAGTGCATAAGAATCTTATTGCAAGTAGTAATTACAAATTCATCCTCACTCCAAAACGTGCCGATCTATTCAGTACATATGAATTGTACGAAAAAAGCAAAGGAATAAAGGCACCGGTTTTTGAAAACTATTTATCTATATCTTTAAAGAAAGCCATTTATCATCTTAAAGAAGAATTTGAAGAACATCCGCTTTTTTTTGCATTTGTAAAGGGAAAGATGAACGAGACTTACATTGTAACTGCCAACAATTGTTTTAAATGTGTCTATCTTGATGGCACGATTACTGTCAACGAAAAGGCTAATTTGAATTACAATATGGAAAAGTATCTTTTGAAATATCAGAATTTAAAAATTGAATATACATAATGGAAAACCAAATACAATATCTGAATGAATGGCTTGAATTAGCAAAGTCTGGGGATTTTTATAAAGCCCAAGAACTTTATTATGAAAAACTATTCGGCTCTGTAATCGAAAATTTTTGTCAAAGGAATACAAAGAGTATCACTAAAGGTGGTGTACTGTTCTCAATTCTGGGACTCTCACCCGAACCGATTATTTTGACAGCTCGTGCTGTCAATCCTGATAAACACATAATTTTTACTACTAATAATAGGACAGATGGAAATGAATATCTTGAAAAGTATCTCGGTTCGGACTTTGAAATGGTATATATGGATACTGATGATTTCAATGCCATTTATAGAGCATTAAAAGAACAATTAGTCATTAATCCTTCTTCCCAGCTTACTCTTGATATTACTGGTGGAAAGAAGTCAATGGTTGCAGCTGCATCAATATTTGGCAAAGACTATGGCTGCAAAATAGTATACGTAGACTTTAGCGAATATTTGAAAGAACTTAGAAAACCTATGCCAGGTTCTGAGGTTTTGAATATTGTGTATGACCCGTTAAAAAATCAACCTGAATTATTTTTAAAATGAAACATCAAATTACTCTTGTAGGAGGACAAATTTTGCCTGTTTATATGGGTATAACAGAGAAAAGTCCTGACGTTGTTCATATACTGTATTCAAAAGATTCTAAGAATCAATTCACTCTACTAAAGAAATCGTTGGATAATAAAGAAATTTATTCCTATCAAATCGATCCGTTTGATTTTGAGGGAATAAAGACAAAAGTCGAAGGCATAATTTTCGATAATTCAAAAGAGTCATTTGAACTAAACCTCACTGGCGGCACTAAAATAATGGCAATTGCATGTCAGCAAGTATTTAATGACTTAAAACTTCCAATATTTTACATCGATCAAAAACATCATCTATTTGATATTTTAGATAAGCGTTCATCGCAAATTAGTGGAAGAATAAATATAAAGACTTTTCTAAAGCTATCTGGACATAATAATTATGAAATAAATGAATTCCGAGATTTTACTTCTGAAGAAATCAGACTTTCTGAATTTATTTTATCTCAAGTAAATGAATCTTGGTTTAAAGACGCATGCTACCAGCTTTATAATAAGGGGAAATTCAAGAGCCTTAAAAACTACAGCTTCACGGTTAAAGATGTTAAGTTAAACTGGAATGGAAGGACTCTGCAATTTCAGAGTGGAACAAGACAAGAAGTTTTTACGTCCAATAAAGCATTTGAAATTTCTTTCAAAGGAATATGGTGGGAGATTCTTATTGGGCGTGCTGTATCTAAATGGGATAGAGCTTTTGAGTTTAAAATGAGTCTAAGAATAAAATCTAAAATAGATAGTACCCTCGATAAAAATGAAATAGACATCGTACTAAATACAGGTAAAAACTTAGTATTTATAGAATGTAAATCGGGGGAGGTGACTCAACATGATGTAAATAAAATCAAGGCAGTCAGAGATTTATATGGTGGGATTTCAGCACGTTCAATTCTTGTATCTCGTAAACAACCATCAGCAAATATTATCGAAAAATGTTGGGAGCTTGGAATTGAAGTGTTCTCACATGAGAGTACTGAAAAAGTAAAGAAAAATAATAAGATGCTTTTCGAATTTTCAGAGCTTTCAGACTTACCAAAAAGACTAGATTTATTATTAACAAAACTTTCGTTGTAGTTACTGTTCAAAAGCAGGGTTATCTGTCCTTGTAAAATAACATGGTTAGTGTTCAATAAAGATATCAACAACCACATTGTTTTCACCATGTTTAAACCGAAACTCGCAACTATCTTTAAATAATTGTTTATCAATAATATAAGAAAATAGCTCGACTCCGCTCAGCGTGACATTATTAAAACTGAAATTGAAAAACAGTTCCTTTTGGTTGGTTATTACTAATTTTAATAGCAATTTGATGCAAATCACAAATGCTTTTTACAATAAACAAACCAATGCCTGTGCCTTTAGTTTTGCGGGTGTTTTCGCTACCACTTCTAAAAAATTTTTGAAATACTTGTAATTTTTCGTTATCAGAAATACCGCAGCCTTGGTCTTTTATTTCCAATATCGGTTTACTATTTACTGTTTTCAATATCACTTCAATTGCTATTGTTTCAAAGGAATATTTTATGGCGTTTTCAATGAGATTTATAATAATAGATGGAAGCAATTCTTTATCACCTTCATAGTCTATGTTTTTTTCTACGTGTAGTTGAATTGTGTTGTTTTCAAGTTGAGGCGAAAAATAACGTTTCACAGTTGTTTCCACTAATTCACTTAAATTCAACTTTTCTTTTTGAATGCTTAGATTGTTGTTTTCAATTTGATTGGCCATTAAAACATTGTCAACCAACTTGTGTAAGCGACCAGTTTCGTTTAAAGCATTATTTAATAATTCTTTTTGTTTGTCTCTATCTAACTCGTGTTTTAATAAAGTTTGTAGTTGAAGTTTAGTAGCAGCAATAGGTGTTTTGAGTTCGTGTGAGACACTTAAAATAAAATTACTTTGTTGATGCGCTAATGCTGTTTCTCGACGAATAGACTTTCGTACTTGATATACTCCAAATAATAGAATTAATAAAAACACAGTGCCTTCGCCTACAATCATGTATACTTGAGCCGTTTTTTTGTGCTGTAAAGCATCAATGTCTCTTAAGATAATTTGGTCGTCGCTTGAGGATAAGGCGGCTAAATTTTGTTTTAAGGAAATGATGTTGTTAGATTGTCTTACCAATAAAACTTCCCACCATAAAAATTGCAAAACAATGTAGCCGACTAAAACAAAAAATATGAAACTCGTTCGTTTAGACACAACATCTATTTATTGAATATCTGTAAAAAGCCTTTTAAATCTCTTGGTACTATCCCTTTTACTCTTATTTCATTTACCTGACACACATAAAAATATGTTCCTTCTGTGGCTTGTAATTTTGATTGTATGACTTTGCCATCCCATAAAAATGCTGGATCGGTCGTTTCATATACTAAAGTTCCCCAACGGTTATAAACTTTCAAATCAACGTCTTTGATAAATTTATTTTTTATGGCTTTAAAGAAATCATTGGCACCATCACCATTTATTGTGATAACATTAGGTAGTTCGTACTCTGGGCAGTTATCTACACATACTTTTGCACTTTGACTACTTTCGTTCGCGAACGAATCAACCGCCGTAATGGCATAACAACCAGCAATAGAAGTTAAGTTATCAAAAGCCAGAATAGTGTCGCTTAGAGTTTTTACAGAGTCTATTAATTGTAATACTTCATCTTCCGTTTCTGCAAAATAAATATGGTATTTCACAACATCATCACTACAAGTGTTATTCGGATTATTCCAGGTCAGCATTAAACTAGGAACTAAACAATCCGATACAATTTCCAATTTAGGAGCACAAGGAGGCGTTGTATCTTTTGGTTTATCGCAAACTTCTTGCGAAAAATTTAAGAGAGGACTGAAAATAGTTGGATCTGAATATTGCCCTTTCGATTGAACTTTGTAACAATAAAGCGCACCGTTTACTAAACCAGTATCAGTATAGGTTAAAAGGGTGGTGCTGTCTCTTAATGTAAATACGGTTTGAGAAGATGTTTTTCTGAAGATATAATATTTATTATTTGTCCAAGGCACTTGTTGTTGCCAATTTAGTTTCAATTGATTGTCGCTTGCTGTTAATGACAAAAACACGGAAGAAGCTTTTTGTCCGTTACCAATAAATTGTCCGTTTGCATAAAACTCTATTTTATATGTGTTAGAATTGCTTTGTGTGTTAATGGCTGTATGCACAAATGTGGTATCCGATAATTGGTTTAACGCCGCAAAGTAAGGTTTATTAACAGAGTACACTTGAGTAAATGTTCCCGAAAAACCTGCATGGTGCATCAATCGAAATTCATAGGGACCAGGAATGGCGGTGGTATCAAGATTGTTAATGCCTAGCAATGGTTTAACCCAACGTACAAATACAGAACCCGTATTTAAGTCAGTAGATTGTACATCTACATTAACCAAAATTGGTACATCGCGTTTTAGTTGAATACAGTTAGTTTGGTTAGAGGCATAACTTTCTGAACCATCTAGATAAACGGCAACAACAATATAATTGTAATTTGTGCCTTGTGATAAACCATTACCACCATTTGTATCTAAAAACGTGGTGTCATTTAAACTGGCAGTGCAACCAACTTTTACATAACCGGTGGAAGCGGGCACACCTACTTCGCAATTGGCGTGAGTCCATGGTGTACAGTTTTCTTTACGATACACACAATACTGTTCAATTTTATTTCCAGTCGTTAATTGACAGCTTGGTTTTGTCCAAGTTATTTTAATACTAGTGCCTAAAGGAACAGCTACCACATTTAATGGTGGTGGTGGAACAACAGTGATATTAAACGTTTTAAAATCAACTAAACTAACAGTAGGGTCAGTATCTTTTACTTTGATAGTAACTTGGTATGGTGTTTTACGAATGTGATTGCAATTGGTTTGCCATGTAAATAACCCGCTGATAGACGTAAATCCTGGTGGAGACGAAAACGTAGCAATTGTTGGAGACACGTTAAATGGTCCGCCATTAGCCTCCATAGTTAAAAAATCATTGTCAGGATCTGTTGCAGTAATTGTTTTTGTAATAATACTGCCAGCAACAACGCAGGTATCTGTAATAGGTTGGATGCTAGGAGGATTATTACTACACTGACCAACATCTACTTGTAAATCTCTTAAGATATATCCCACTAAAAAATAATCACCACCATCATCTTTTCTCCATTCTCTAATTATCATAGCTAAATTATATTCTCCTTGCATCTGCGGAGTGCACCATGTTAATGTACCAGTAGTTGCGTTTACATTATAGATTCCACCACCACTTTGAGGGTAGGTGTAGCCAACAATTGGAAAACCACCAGTACCTCTGCATTGCGTTAATTCATAAGACAAGCTATCTCCTTCTAAATCAACAGCGCCAGGATTGTGTGAAAAACATTTATACACACATCCATCATCAATAGGAGGAAAGGTAAGAATGGGCGAACTATTTTTCCCCGAACCAAAAGTAGGAATAACTAAAAAAGATTCGATATAAAACACTTGATTAACTGAATTAGGAAGATTGATAACCCCCGCATTTCTATTGGGGTCTTCCATGCTAATTTTATAATTTCCTGGGCCAGGGTACGTGTGTGTGGTTACATATTCATTTAGTTTGATGTTTGAGTTTAAAGGGACACCATCTAATGCGCCACCAGAACAAAGTGTACTTGTAGTTCCATTACTTCTTAACACAACTGCTCTCGTTCCATCACCAAAATAAACAGTGTCTTCACATCTATCGGCCAGGTTGGTACCATTAATATTGGTATAAGTTGTTACTTTTATTTCGTAAGTGTAACCAAATTTCCAAGTATAGGTAATTTCTCCAGCGCGATTGTGAGTGGCTTTTGAGCTAAGAAAAAAACCTAAGCATAAAATGGTGAATAATATATATCGAACTTTAAACATGACAATTATTTTATTGTTTAACAATTTTTTTAGTGATACGAGTATTGTTACTTCCAGTTATTTTAAGGAAATAAATACCAGGTTGAATATTTTCTAAGTTTAGTAAAATGTTATTTTGTTTTGAAAGAGATTCGTTGTCTTTGAATGTCTTAATCTCACGACCAGTCAAGTCAATGATGTCAATAGTGAACAACTCACCACTATTTTGGTTGAGTGTAACAGTGAGATTTTCGGTAAATGGGTTTGGCGAAACTTGTACTATATTTTCTAAAGTTAACTCATTTACGCTAACAATGGCTTGGTTGGTTGAGATGTTTGATACGTAGCTTGTTGCGCCATCTGTATATTCACTTAAAACTACATAGCTATAATTTTGCCCATCAATTAATAAATTACCTCCGTTATTATCATAAAATACGGTATCGTTTATATTATTACTGCTATAGCCTATACATGTAAATCCAGTATAAGCTGGCGGTTCAGTTTCATTACTTGAGTGTACCCAAGTTGACACTCCATTTTTTCTAAAAATTTTATATCGGGCAAATGAATTTGTGCCTGTTATTAAATGTGTTAAAGGTTTATTCCATTTTAATAACATAAAGTTATTGAAAGAAGTGGTTGATAGATACTGTGGAGGAGCAGGAATAACTTTTATATTAAATGTTTTGAAGTGAACTAAGCTAATTACAGGGCTGTTATCTTTTACTTTCAACGTCACTTGATATGGTAATCGTCTTACATGAGTAGAGTCTGTATTCCAATTAAATGTACCCGAAGTTGCAGAATTACTTGGTAATGTTGAAAATGAAGATGGATTTGACATCAGTGCAAATGGTCCTCCATTTGCTGAAAGCGTTATATAGTCACCATTTACATCAGTTGCTTGAATAGAATTAGTTAACGTAGAGCCAGCAAGAATACATGTGTCTAAATTATTAAATACAATTTGAGGAGGCACGTTACTGCATGTTCCCACATCAATTTGCATATCTCGTTCAATGTACCCAACCATAAAATAATTTCCCCCAGCATCTAATCTCCATTCTTTAATGATCATGGCTATATTATATTCGCCTTGTAATTGAGGGCTACACCAGGTTAACGTGCCAGTTAATGAATCTAAATTAAAAATACCTCCGCCAGTTGTTGGATAAGTATAACCGCTAATCGAGGCGCCACCAGAGCCTTTGCAAGGAGTTAATTCATAAGAAATACTGTCTCCGTCGACATCATAAGCGCCAGGATTATGATAAAAGCATTGTGTCATACATCCATTATCGATAGGAGGAAAAGTAAGAATAGGTGAGTTATTATTGCCCGAACCAAAAGTAGGAATGACTAAAAATGATTCGATGTAAAACACTTGATTAACTGAATTTGGAAGGTTGATAATGCCCGCATTTCTATTCGGATCTTCCATGCTAATTAAATAGTTTCCTGGGCCAGGATATGTATGTGTAGTTATATATTCATTCAATTTAATGCTGGTAGAGATTGGAACTCCATCACAACCAGGTGAGCAAACTCCTGTGCAAGGACCATTACTTCTTAAAACAACTGCTCTCGTTCCATCACCAAAATAAACAGTGTCTTCACATCTATCTGCTAAGTTAGGACCGCCAATATTAGTGTAGGTTGTTACTTTAATTTGATATGTATACCCATACAACCATTTGTAGGTAATTTCTCCTGCACGGTTATGTGTGGCTTTTGAGCTAAGAAAAAAACCTAAGCATAAAATGGTGAATAATATATATCGAAATCTGTCCATGATAATATCTGTATTAAGCCTAAAACCTTAAAATTTTTAGTATTTAAAGATAAGGAAAAATATTTAAAATGAACGTTAAAATTCCCTTTTTGCAAGTAAACAGTTTTAGAATGAAAAAGTCAAATTT
>ERZ724517.586-NODE-586-length-21968-cov-8.447543_pt1 | contig 21968 bp, 17 predicted proteins | sample MGYA00376050_ERZ724517 | MGnify/ENA primary metagenome ERZ724517 (study PRJEB28724, sample SAMN07190886) | activated sludge metagenome | isolation source: activated sludge of sewage treatment plant in Hong Hong | place: USA: Christiansburg, Virginia | collected... | reverse complement strand
AACAGCGGGGTGAATGGGATGTAGTCGAAGGTTTTCTCGGCCAACGCGCCCAAGACCCCCAAGGATCTCAACAGCCAGCCGGCGTTCATCTTGTTGACGATGCGCAGCAGGCGTTTTTCCGCGGCCGAAGGCTGAAGCGAACCGATCACGGCCGGTGGCGTGGCGAGCGTTGGCGTGAGCAGCACATCATACTGGTCGAAAAATGGCGCCATCGATCGTGCGGCCAGTTGCAGCGTCCGCACGGCGTTGATGAAGGTCGCGGCCTTGACCGTGCGACCGAGCAGGGCAAGCCCCCAGGTTGCCGGCTCGACATCGGCCGCCCTGAGCGCGTGCCCGCCGGTGCGGGCGAAAAATTCGATCTCCGCCCTCAGTTCGCAGGCGATGACGGTGATGAACGCCAGCGCATAGGCCTCCCGGTCAACAGGCGGCGCCGCCTCCTCGACCTGATGTCCGAGCGACTCGAGCAGCCTGGCACTGGATTCCGCGGCAGCGACGCAGTCCGGATGAACCCCGTGTCCGCCGAGCAGCGGCTTGCTGGTGAATGCGATGCGCAGGCGGCCGGGTGGCGTGCTTGCGGATTCGAGGAACGTGCGCTCGCAATGCGGTGCCGCGTAGGGCGCGCCCGGATCGATACCGGCCGTCGCATCGAGCATGGCCGCGCTGTCGCGCACCGAGCGGGTGAGTACATGTTCGATCGCGAAGCCGCGCCAGACCTCGCCGAACTCGGGCCCGGTCGGCGTCATGCCGCGGCTGGGTTTGAAGCCGAACAGGCCGCAGCAGGACGCCGGGATGCGGATCGAGCCGCCGCCATCGCCGCCGCTGGCCAGAGGCACCATGCGCGCCGCCACGGCCGCCGCCGATCCCCCGCTCGAGCCCCCGGGCGAGTGCTCAGCCGACCACGGGTTGCGCGTCGGCCCGAAAGCCTGCGGCTCGGTATAAGGCGTCAGGCCAAACTCCGGCGTGTTCGTCCGGCCGACGATCACCAGGCCAGCCGCGCGGAAGCGGCGAACCAGTTCGCTGTCCTGCGGCATGGTCAGCGCAGCAAGCGAGCGGTTGCCATAACCCGTCGGCTCGCCGGCAATCGTTGCGATCAAGTCTTTCAGCAGGAAGGGAACTCCGGCGAATGGCGCCTCCGGGCTCACCTGCAAGGCTTCGCTTCTTGCCCTGTCGTAACGTTTGCGGATGACCGCGTTGAGTGCCGGATTGTGTTGCTCAATGCGGGCGATCGCCGCCTCCAGCACCTCGGACGAACTGACCTCGCCGCGCCGGATGAGCGCGGCCAGGCCAAGGCCGTCATGATCAGCGTACTCGTTGAGGTTCATTACCTGCTCTCCCGGCTTCTCGCGTTCAGTCACGCAGGTCGCAACGACACTGTCGCTCAGATCAGCTTGACCAGCTGCTTGCCGAAGTTCCTGCCCTTCAGCATCCCCAGGAATGCTTCGGGCGCGCTGGCGAGGCCCTGCGCCACCGACTCGCGCGGGCGCAGTTGGCCGCCGGCCACCAAGGCGCCGAGCTCGGCCAGTGCCTCGGGCCAGATTTCCATGTGTTCGCTGACGATGAAGCCCTGCAGCCGGAGGCGGTTGACGAGAATCAGGCCCGGATGGGTCAGGGGCAGCGGCTGGCCATCGTAGCCGGCGATCATTCCGCACAGGGCGATTCGCCCGTGGGCGTTCATGCGGGTCAGCACCGCATCGAGAACCATCCCGCCGACATTTTCGAAGTGGCAGTCAATCCCGTCGGGGCAGGCATCTTTAAGTGCGCGGGCGAGCGAACCCGCATCCGGATGCAACTTGTAGTCGATGCAGTCGGCGAAGCCAAGTTCGTCGACCGCATACCGGCATTTATCCGGCCCGCCGGCGATGCCGACCGCCCGCAAACCCCTGGCCCTGGCCAATGCCGCGAACGCGCTTCCGACCGCGCCGGTGGCGGCGCTGACCACGACTGTATTGCCTGCGACGGGTTCGCATATCTTGACAAGGCCATACCAGGCCGTGACCCCGGGCATGCCGACCGCCCCCAGGTAATAGCTCAGGGGAATCCGGCTGGTGTCGACCTTGCGCAATGCGCCCGCCTGGTTCGCATCGACGACGGAATACTCCTGCCAGCCACCGATGCCGACGACCTGGTCGCCCGCCCGGTAGCGCGGACTGCGCGATTCGACGACCTCGCCGGCCGTTGCGCCCTGCATGACCGCGCCCAGGGGCTGCGGGTCGGCATAGCTTTTCGCATCGTTCATGCGGCCGCGCATATAGGGGTCGAGGCTCAGGTAGTGGTGACGCACGAGCACCTGCCCGTCCTGAAGCGGCGGTATTTCGCTGCTGATCAGACGAAAGTTGCCGGGGCTCGCTTCGCCGTGCGGGCGATTGTCGAGAATGATCTGCTGGTTACTGGTCATGGTTTCCTCTTGGCATGTGACGCACTGCGGTCAGCCGGCGCTGGCCTTGGCTTTCGCCTGCACGGCGGCGATGAATCCGGGCATCGCCTCATCGCGCCGGGCGGCCAGTTGCATCACGTTCGGATTCTCGCCAAGGCGTTGCAGCAGTGCCCGGGCGGGCGCGCAGTCGCCGAGCAGGTCGAGTCCGAAAAGTATCCGGCCGACGGTGGCACCCAGATCGACGCTGTAAAGGAAGAGGATGTCGGCCAGTGTGAATTGCCCGCCGGCCACGAAGGGGGCGAACCTGCCATGTCGCTTGAGTGCTGCGAACCCCGCGACCAGTTCGTCGCGGGCCTTGAGCTTGATGGCATCGGTCAGGATTGCACCGAAGAATGCTTCGCCGAAGCAGGCGCGCGCCGGGAGTTCGATATAAAGCTCGATTTCCTTCATCAGTGCGCGTACTTGCGCCCGCTCGAAGGGGGCTTCCGGGAGCAGCGCCTTGCCGGCAACCGTTTCCTCGAGGTACTCGAGGATGACGCTGGCCTCGGTGATGAAGCCCTGTGGCGTTTCCAGGCAGGGCACCTTGCCGCGCGGGCTCTTGGCGAGGAACTCGGGACTCTGGTCGGGAATGGTCAGCACGTAGTCGAATGGCACGCCTTTCTCCAGCAATGCCAGATTGACCATGTTGACGTAGTTGCTGACGGGAAAGCCATATAGCTTGAGCATGAGCTTCTCCTTTGATGGTGCCGACAAGTGTAACGTGACCCCGGCGACGCGGGCGGCATTTTCCGCCGGGTCGTCAAGATCGGTGCGCTGCCCGCCCGAGGCTGGTGGCGAGTCCTAGAAGCCGATCGCCAGCAGGGCGTAGGCCGCCAGCAGCGTCCCGAGCATGGCCAGGCCGTAGCAGGTCATCCGGGCGCCGGTGCCGGCATGGATTCCGATGTCGTGCAGGCTGTGGAAGATGCGGTGGGCGGCATGCCACAGGAATAGTGCAATGACCGCGAAGATGAATCCCTTGCCGATCCAGTTGCGGGCAAAATCCATCATGTGCGGGTAGCTCATCGTATCCGCCGGCAGAATCAGGGCGAGCGGCACGGCGATGCCGGTAATGAACACAAGCATCGGGCCAAGCAGGGCGGAGAGCATGCCGCCGGCACCGAACAGCGCCCAGAAGATCGGTGCATTCGAGCGTTTCAGTTCGCGTTTCATCGCGCCATCCCCCAGACCAGGGCGAACAGCGCCAGGCTGGCAACGCCTGCCGCAGCGAGTCCGCTACCGGTGATTGCCCAGGCCGACAGCCGCTTGCCGCCAACGATGACCGGCGGCATGGTGCGCGGCATGATTTTGAACCAGGTGTAGGCGTGATAGCCGATCGCGGCCAGTGCCAGCAGATGGAAGCCGATCGACCACGGGCTCTTGAGGGCCAGCAGCCAGCCGGTCCAGGCCGCTTCGCCTTGTGCCAGGCGGAGCAGTCCGAAGAGCAGGACTGCCGCATAGGCGGCCACGAAGAGGGCCGTGCCCTCGTGGATCATGTATTCGACGAAGTAAGGATTCTTCCGCCACCAGCCATCCATGGGGCGGACATAGGGACGACGCTTGCTCACTTGGCACCTCCCTTCGGCGCGAGGAAGCGCAGGAAGTAATCCATGGCGCTGTTGGTCTTGTTCAGGTTGACCGCGTTGGCCGGGTCCACATGTTTCGGGCAGACCTCTGAGCAATAGCCGACTGCAGTGCAATTGAACACGCCTTCCTCGGCATTGACCAGTTCCATCCGCCCGGCCTGGCCGCCGTCACGCGAATCGATGTTGTAGCGATGGAGCAGGGTCAGCGCCGCCGGGCCGACGAAATCCTTGTTGAGGCCGAACTGCGGGCAGGCGGCGTAGCACAGCAGGCAGTTGATGCACGAACTGAACTGCTCGTAGGCGCCGAGTTGGGCCGGTGTCTGCAGGTACTCGCCCTGGGCCAGCGTGCGCGCTTCCTTGGGGATGATGTAGGGCTGAATGCTTTCAAGCTTCTCGATGAAGCCTTCCATGCCGATCACCAGGTCGCGCTCGATCGGGAAATGGGCCAGGGCTTCGACGCGCACCCGGCCCGGGTAGTAGTCGCGCAGGAAGGTCTGGCACGAGAGGTTCGGCTCGCCGTTGATCATCATGCCGCAGCTGCCGCAGATCGCCATCCGGCACGACCAGCGAAAACTTAGGGAGCCGTCGAGATAATCCTTGATGTACTGCACGCCCTGCAGCACCGACATGTCGTCGGTGAACGGCACTTCAAACACCTGCGGATGCGGCACCTGATCCGTTTCCGGGTTGTAGCGCAGCACCTCGATCTCGATGATCTTCTGTTGTTCAGGCATGGGACGCCTTCCTTTCCTGCTCGGCCTTCTCGCCGGCTGCGCCGTAGGCGCGCGTGCCAGGCGGCGACTTGGTGATCCTGACCGGACCGTAATCGATGCGCGGCGGACCGTCGGCGACGTAATGCGCCTGCGAGTGCTTCAGGAAGTTTGCGTCGTCGCGCTGCTCGAAGCCGTCCAGGCGCTGATGGGCGCCACGCGACTCGCGCCGCTGCAACGCCGAATGGGCCATCGACTGGGCCACGTCGAGCTGGTATTCGAGTTCGATCGCGAGCAGCCACTCGGTGTTCCAGACGCTCGACTTGTCCTCGACATTGACGTTGCAAAAGCGTGCCTTCAGCTCGCCAAGTTTGTCGCAGGTCTTCTGCATGGTTTCGGCCAGGCGATAGATGCCGCAACCGTCTTCCATGGTCTGCGCCATTTCCTTGCGCAGCGTGGCGATGCGTTCATTGCCGCCGGTCCTCGTCTTGAGCCCAAGGACGCGCTGTTCGACGGCTTGCGCCTGTTTCTGCAGGCTCGCCGAATTTCCCGGCGCCACCGATTTCGCGAAACGCGCGGCTTCCTCGCCGGCCACCTTGCCGAATACCAGCAGTTCGGACAGCGAATTCGATCCGAGCCGGTTGGCGCCGTGAATGCCGACGCTGGAACATTCACCCGCTGCATAGAGCCCGGGCAAGGGCGAGGCGCACAGGCCGTCGACGAGAATGCCGCCCATTGTGTAGTGGACCGCAGGACGTACCGGAATCGGCGCCTTGGCCGGATCGACGCCGAGATACTGTTCGGCCAGTTCGTAAATTTGCGGCAGTCGCTCGCGCAGCTTGGCTTCGCCAAGGTGGCGCAGGTCCAGATGGACCACCGAGCCGTGCCGGCCCTCGATGGTCCGGCCTTTCTGCTGCTCGTACCAGAAGGCCTGGCTGAGGCGGTCGCGTGGCCCGAGCTCCATGGCCTTGTTGCGCGGCGTCGGTTCGGCCGGCCCGAGGCCGTAATCCTGGAGGTAGCGGTAGCCGTCCTTGTTGACCAGGAAACCGCCTTCACCGCGGCAGGCCTCGGTGAACAACAGGCCGGTGCCCGGCATGCAGGTCGGGTGGTACTGGACGAACTCCATGTCGCGCAGGGGAACGCCGTGACGGTAGGCGAGCGCCATGCCGTCGCCGGTCACCACGCCGCCGTTGGTATTCTCGCGGAATACCCGGCCGGCGCCGCCGGTCGCGATGATGACCGACCTTGCCTCGATCAGCGTGAATTCTCCCGAGGCAATCTCGATCGTCACCGCGCCCTGGACGCGCCCGTCCTCGACCACCAGGTCGACGCAGAAATGCTCATCGAAGCGCCTGATCGACGGATACTTGATCGAAGTCTGGAACAGGGTGTGCAGCATGTGAAAGCCGGTCTTGTCGGCGGCGAACCAGGTGCGCTCGATCTTCATGCCGCCAAAGGCGCGCACATTGACATGCCCGTCGGCAGTGCGGCTCCACGGGCAGCCCCAGTGCTCGAGCTGGGTCAGTTCTTCGCTGCATTTGGAAACGAAGAATTCGACGACGTCCTGCTCGCACAGCCAGTCGCCCCCGCCCACCGTATCGTTGAAGTGATAATCGAGGCTGTCGGTCGGCAGCTTGACGCCGGCGGCCCCGCCTTCGGCGGCGACCGTATGGCTGCGCATCGGATAAACCTTGGAGACCAATGCAATCTTCAGCGCCGGGTCGGATTCGGCCACCGCGATCGCGGCTCGCAGGCCGGCACCACCGCCACCGACGATCACGACATCCGCCTTGTAGGTCTCCATGCTTCATTCCTCCCCGCGCCGTGCATCGCCGGACACGATAAACGTCAAAGAAACCATGCCGGCATTTGCTCGAAAGCCGCCGGTCGGCTGGCTAGGTCAAGATTGCCCGTCTTTGCCGGTTTCGGCAACCCTGAGCGTCAGCATCTGGTAAAGGCCGCCAAAATGACGCTGCTCGCCAAGCGTGGCGAAACCCCCGTTCTTCGGCAGCCAGGCAGCGATTTTCTCGCTGAACAGGTCACGGGCAAAGGGTTCGAGGCGCTCGAGGACCGGCATCCACAAATAGCGCAACGGGTTCAGGCGGCTCGGCGGGGCGTAGTCGACGATGGTCAGCGTGCCGCCGGGGCGGATCACACGCAACGCTTCGGCCAGCGTCTTTTCACGCACGGCCTGCGGCTGTTCGTGGAGCAGGAAAAAGAGCAGGGCCCGGTCGAAACTGGCGTCGGCAAAGCCGAGCGCCGCCGAATCCATGCAGTGCAGCTTGACCGGCGCATCCTTGGTCAGCTTTCCGGCCAGGTTCTCCAACTGGATCGGAAGGATGTCCGCAATTTCCAAGGTGCCTCCCGGCGCCACGCAGGCGGCCAGGCGCGGGGTCAGGTCGCCGTAGGCACAGGCGATCTGCAGGGTGCGGCCGGGCAGGTGGTGGCCGAAACCATGAAGCACGGCATTGCACAGGCGCTTGTAGTTGCCCCAGAGGATCAGGTTGACCAGCCACTGCCGTTCGAAGATATGCACGGCTCGAGGATGAACATAGGCCCACCAGTAATTTGCCTGAAGGTATTGCGGAACGGCCGGCAGGGCGCGTTTGGCAGCCAACTCGGGCGTGATGGCTTGATCGAAGGGGCTTTTCATCGGGGGCGAACCAATTTTAATGTTTGATAATATGATACCAGTTCGCCGCCCTGCCTTCTGCTGCAATTAGCCGGCGCCATGACCGTTTCCGGCCAGGCGCGGGTCAGACGCAGTGGAATTTGCGGACCGATGGTGCGCATGCGCCTCAGCCGGCAGTAAAGAAACCGACCGCCACCAGGGTCAGTAGCGTCAGCCCGATTGCGATCAGGGTGAAGCCGAGTATCTTCGATAGGCCGACCATGGTTGGCGATGGCGCATCCACCAGTACCGACTGGAGTTCGCCGGCATCGACCAGGCGCTGGTATTCGAGGGCGTGGTCGCGTTTGAAGTCGTCCAGGGTCATCGTCCCGGTGAACATGACGATCTCTAGCGGGAACTTGTCCGGGCGGAAGTGGTTGTTGAAGAAATGCACCGTGAACAGGAAGACCACCGCGAGGAAGGCTTCTTCACCGTGGAAGATCGCGGCGACGTTGAACACCCAGCCCGGCAGGTACTGCGCCGTGAGGTTGGGCAGCCACATGATGAGGCCGCTGACGCCGATGATGGTCACCCCCCAGAACGGCGCCCAGTAGTCGAACTTCTCCCAGTAGGTCCAGCGGTCGAAAACCGGGCGCGGGCCCATGCCGAAGAACCACTTGAACATGGCCAGCATGTCCTTGCCGTCCTGCAGACCTGGAACCAGCGAGGTCGGGCCGAAGATCCTGAATTCCTTCCAGTTGCGGCCGATGCGCCAGGCCACATAGAAGAGGTGCCAGAAGAAGACGCCCGCGAAGATCACGGCATTGACGCGGTGGATGGTGCCGGCGACCTGTGGCCCACCCAGCGCCTTCATGATGGCAGCGGCCCACGGTGCGTCCGGGTAGAACAGCGGCATGCCGGTGAGCGTGAGTATCATCAGGCTCAGGGCAAAGGTCAGGTGGGCAATGCGCCAGGTCGCGCTGAAGCGCTGAACGTGCTTGCCTTTGAGCGCGGCCGGGACGGCTTCGGCCCTGACCAGCTTCTCGGCGGCAATCGTGTTCTTGCGTTCCTTGAATTCACGATAGAACCACAGGATAGTGTGCAGCCAGAAGAAGCCGAAGGTGCCGAGCAGCAGTCCGATCATCATCTGGTAGGCGATCCAGACTTCCGGGTAGCGGCCGAAATCGTGCGGGTCGGCATGCGGCTGGAAGGTGGCAAAGCCCGGCGGGGCATCGGCGAGATCCTTCTTGCCGTTGTGGCACTCGCGGCAGGTCTTCATGCGGTTGTTCGGATGCACCATCGACTTCGGGTCGTCCGCCTTCAGGATGTTGTGGCTGCCGTGGCAGTTGTAGCACTTGGCGGTATGGGCATAGCCCAACGTGCTGATCTGGCCGTGATAGGTGCCCTTGTAGGTCTTGAAGTTGGCTTCGTGGCAACTGCCGCAATCGGCTGAAATTGCGATCTTGAACGGGTCGGCAGAGGTGTTGCCTACCGAGTGGGCGCTGTGGCAGTCGGAGCAGACGGCCGACTTGGCGTTGTGCTTCTCGGCGATTTCCTTGCCATGGATGGAATCGACATAGCTCTCGAGTTGCTCGGTGTGGCAGTTTTCGCCGCAGGCGGCGGAGATGCCGAGCCGCCATTCATCCCGTTGCGGGCTGCCCTTGGGCGGCACGTTGAAGGCGTGGGTGTCGTGGCATTCGTCGCAGGAGGCGTTGGGCCGTGTCTTGTCGTCGGCATTGGGCCGGGCGTGGAATGACTTGCTGTAGGCCTCGATGTTCCTGACGACCGCTTCGAGGCGAGGCTTCTCCTGCGCCTTGCCTTCCTTCTGGGCGGCAGCCCACAAATCCTGGTGGCAACCGGCGCAGTCGACCTTCTTCAGGGCCTGCTGCGGCTGCTTTTGATGGGCGTTGGCATTTTCGGCATTGTCCTTGATGTCGGTGTGGCAGGCCACGCATTGCATCTTCGCGTGCACCCCCTTGGTGAATGCCGCAGGCGCAATGCTGCGTAAGGCACGCGGTTCGCCCTCGGCATCGGGTACTTCGAGCTTGCCCTTGTGTCCGTCGTGGCAGGACAGGCAACCGGCGTTGTCCTGCGTGGCACCTGCCGGGGCGGCGGCCAGCAGTTCCGGCGCAGCGACCAGCAGGGAGGCGGACAGGGTTGCCCACAGGGCGAAGTGACGGAAATGCATGGTTTCTAGTCTTTCAGGCAACCAGGAGTGCGGCGCCCCTGTGCCCGTCTTGATCTGGGTTTGGCGGTCGGGGCGCGGCCGCGGGGCGGCAACAGGAGGCGGCGAAACGGGCCGGCGTGCGCCGGACCCGTCGGTGATCAGTGGGACAACATCCAGTCAGCCAGATTCTTTAGGGCGGCAGGATCCTTGGTGTTGATGACCTTGTGGTCTTCCTCGGTGCCATCCTCGAGCTTGACCTTCTGGCCAGCGGTCATGTTCTTGATCGCCTTTTCCTGACCATCAGGTTTGCCTTTATATTTGGTCGAGATCTTCTTGAGCGAAGGTCCTTTCTTGGTCTTGTCGGGCGAGTGGCACTTGCCGCAGTCGTTTTCCTTGAAGAGGGCCTTGGCGGCATCGACATCGATGGCGGCGTGGGCCGGGGCAGAAGTTGCCAGTACAAACAGGGTGCTGGCCAGAATGGATTTCAGGGGCAAGCCTTTCATGGATACGTTCCTCTAAATCGGTTAATCGGGCAATAAGACGGCGGACAAAACCCTGGCCCGCCGTTCGGGGCGGGCCAGGGCGTCAATCACGTTGAGCGCTCACGACAGTGCCGTGATCAACGCAGCTTGGTCGCCTTGATGTCGGCCTTGGCGCCAAAGCCCAGGGTCTTCACGAACGAGACGTGGTGTCCGCGGGTCGTGATGTTGTCGTCGTGCACCGCAAAGCCGATGTTGTAAACGCCGCCAGCCTTGAGCAACTTGTCGTCGGCATTCGTCAGGCCGAGCGGACGGACCATGACCACTGTCCACATGCCGTCCTTCCAGGAGGCGATGGCGTTGTTGTCGGCGGCGGAGCCGCTGGCGTCGGCACGGCTGATGACGTAGTCAGGCACCATGTCGCCTTCCTTCCAGTCCGCATTCGGATCGAAGGGAACGGCGTTCTGTTCGCGCACCAGGAACAGGTCTCCCTTGCGCGCCTGGGAATCCCCGCGAATGGACTTGAAGCCGACCTTCTTCTCGTCCCACATGAACTTGGGCGCATGCGTCTTGGCGTCGGAGTTGCCGCTGAACATGTCCTTGCCGGCGTCACTCAGTCGGAACTCCATGACGTAGCCGTCGTCGGCCATGCCGACTGCGTAGCTGCGATGGGCGCGCCACTGGATCAGGTCGAGGAACTTGCCTTCGGCCTTGATCTTGGCCAGTTCGTCGAGGCTCTTGCCGGTTTTCCAGTCGGACGGATCGGTGCGTGTTTCGGGCAGATACTTGCGCACGTCGCCCTTCTTGATGGCCGTGAGCATCGGGTTGGCCGCAACGTCTTCCTTGGTGAACTGCTTCGCCATGTCGCGCTGCCCGTCGTGGCAGGTCAGCCAGCAACCCTGCTTGGCGAAACCGGCAACCTTGCCGTCGTCGATCAGGATCGACATGCGGTCTTCGTAGAGGCCTGGTTGCTTGCCCTCCTGGACCACCTTGTCGAGTTTCGGGAAGCCCCAGACCTTCCATTCCTTGCCGTCGAAACGCAGATACTGGTGTTCGGTGCCGGCATAGGGGTTGTTGGTCTTCCACTGGAAGCGCAGGTAGGCGTTCTTGTCGTCGTAGGCGGCCTGAACGTTGAGCTTGACGTAGCCGTTCTTGCCTTTGACCGGCGTCGGTTCGAGACGTCCGCCCTTGACGATCTTGTTCCCCATGTCCTTCTCGGCATCCTGCTCGTCGTGGCAGGAGACGCAAGAGTCGCCGCGCAGGGTTTCCTTGCTGGCGCCCTTGTGTTCGTCGCTGCGCAGCCATTCATAGGAGGATTGCCCGGGGTAGAACAGGTCGACGTTATAGGTTGCCACCTTGCCCCAGTCGATCTTTGCCGGATCGGCGGCGATAGCTTTGCCGATGCCGAACATCGCTACGCCGATACCGAGGGCTATCACTGATCTATTCATCATGTTTTCCTTATTTATCAAAGACCTCCCGGTGCCGAAGGTGCACCGTAACCTCCATGCATCTTCCGCTCTACGTCGAAAGTAGTATTGATGCAGGTCAACATGGTATCGGGAAAAGCGGAGCGCCGCGGGGGGGGGGTAAAAAAGGGGCACTGACTGCCATCGGGCCGGCATTTTTGCCCTTTTTAAACCGTCGACCGCAACCGGCCGGATTCAGAGCTCGACTTATTCTCCGGGGCGCGGCAGGCGCACCTCAGTGTGATTGTGTCGTTGGCATCGACGGCCCGTATGTTGGTCGGCGAGCTGAAAGGGCATTAACTGCTCCCAGTTTCAGGGATCGGCGACCTTTCAGGCGACACCGGTATTCAAGCTTGAATGTATATAAAGGATTGCGCGCCTGTCCTGCCGGGAAATCCATTGCGGCCTGAACGAGTCTTTTCAGAATGCCGGCCAGCGTAGCCGAAGGGCCAGCGCTGGCGGCTTCCCGCTCGGCAGATCTACTGTTTGCTCGCCTTGACGTCGGCGTTGGCACCCAAGCCCAAGGTGTAACCCAGCGAGACGTGGTGGAAACGATGGATTGTCTTGTCGGCATGGATGGCGATGCCAAACGGAACGACCTGGCCTTCGGCGAGCGCCAGATCGCCTTCGCCGCCGCTCAACTTGCGGGTGAAGGTTACGGTGCACATGCCGGCCTTGCATTCGCCTTCTGCCTTGGTCAGCGCCAGCCCCCCCTTGTTCACGCGCTCGCTGGCAACGTGGCCGTCAACCTGGGTCGCGCCCGTTCCGGCTTCACCGCTCTTCCACTGGAAGTAATCCATGTAGTTGCCTCCGGCCACATTGGCGTCCTTGACGTATTTTTTCTTTTTCGGGTCGGCGCCCGGCATCGAGCGGACATCGGCATGACAGGTCGCCCAGCAGCCGACTTGCGAACCCATCGCCACCTTGGGTCCGGCCAGCATGACGGCTGCCTTGACTTCGTGCATGGGCGCCTTATCTTCCTTGTCGGCGCCGGCCCCGGCATCGGTCGGTGCCTTGAAGCTCAGGCGGATATAAAGGTTTTCGCTGTCGTAGGCCGCCTGCATGGCAACCGGAAACTTCATCGTCTTCGGTGCGGCGACCGGCTCAAGCTCCTTGCCCGCCAAACGTTTGAAGTCGAAGTTCAGCGCGCCTTTTTCTTCGTGGCAACCGACACAGGTTTCGCCTTTTGACATGCCTGCGGTGCCGCTGTGCTCCGACTTCTTCGACATCCAGTCCATCGGCGTCACGCCGGGGTGAAACACCTGGATGTCGCGCTTCGGCACCTTGCTCCAGTCGGGAGCAGCAGCGTAGGCGAATTGGGCGGTGCAGGCGAGCGCACCAATGACCAGCCAGTTTGTAGTCTTGATATTCATGATGTCCCCATTCCCTTGTTTGGACAGTTCGTCGTGAAAGCATTTGACCAGAAATGTTGAGTGAGCGCGAGCGATCAGGCCGGCATTATTGCCGCTTTTTGGCCGTCGACCGCAACCGGCCGGTTCAGAGCTCGACGTACTCGCCGGAGCTCGGCAGGCGCACCTCGTTCCAGCCCAACTGCGCCTCGATCGCCCGGGCGAAGTTGGCCGAGGCGCCGGCTTCGCCATGGACGACGAAGGTATGGCCGGGCGGCTTGCGGAAACCGCGCAACCAGTCGAGCAACGCTGCCTGGTCCGCGTGGGCCGAGAGGCCGCCGACGGTATAGATGCGCGCCCGGACCGGAACCGGCTGGCCAAAAATCGTGACCAGGCGTGCGCCGTCGACCAGGCGGCGACCGAGCGTGCCCGCCGCCTGGAAACCGGCGATCAGGATCGTGCATTCGCTGCGCGGGAGGTTTTCGCGCAGGTGATACTTGATCCGCCCGGCTTCGCACATGCCGCTGGCAGAGATGATTACCGCGCCGCTACGGATGTCGTTCAGTGCCTTGGAGCGGTCTACGTCGGCCACGAACTCGAGCTTCATCTTTTCCGGGTGTGCCTGCTGCCAGGCGATCAGTTCGCGGGTTTCGGGGTCGATCAACTCAGGGTGGGCCAGCGTGATCCGCGTTGCGGCGTTGGCCATCGGCGAGTCGACATAGACCTTGATCGGGGCAATACGCTTGCGGCGCACCAGGTCGGCCAGCATGTAGATGATTTCCTGGGTGCGCCCGACGGCGAACGAGGGAATGATCAGGTTGCCGTGGGCGGCAAGGGTGCGCGCGAAGGCGGCGACGATTTCATCCTCGGTCTCGGCCAGCGAGCGGTGGCGGCGGTCGCCATAGGTGGATTCGATCAGCAGTAGGTCGGCTTCCGGCACCACTTTCTCGGGGTCGAACAAAACCGGCCGGTCGGGCATGCCGAGGTCGCCGGAAAACACCAGCGTACGCGGCTTTCCCTCGCCGCTGACGGTGACTTCCAGCCACGCCGAGCCGAGGATGTGGCCGGCGTCGTGGAAGCAGGCCTTGACCACAGGCGCCGGCTCGATGGGTTGGCGATAGGCGACGGGTTGCAGCAACTTGAGCGCCGCCAGTGCTTGCGCCACCGTGTACAGCGGCGCCGGGACGCCGCGTTCGCCCTTGCCGCGCCGGTGCCGGTTGCGCAACTGCCACTCGGCTTCCTTTTCCTGGATGTGCGCGCTGTCCGGCAGCAGGACTTCGAGCAGGGCGATGGTGGCCGGCGTTGCATAGACCGGACCGCGGAAGCCGAGGACGGCCAGGCGCGGCAGCAGGCCGGAATGGTCGATGTGGGCATGGGTGAGCAGGACGAAATCGATGGTGCGCGCATCGAAGCCGAATTCGAGCGCCCGCAGGTTCTTGGCGCGCGCCTCCGGGCCGCCCTGAAACATGCCGCAATCGACCAGGAAGCGGGTATTCCCCGTTTCCACCAGCGTGCACGAACCGGTCACCTCTCCGGCGGCACCAAGAAAGCCGAGACGCATGCTTCATTCCTCCCTTGTCCGGGAAGGATGAACCTCAAACACCAGGAAAGCAACGACGACCGGGTCAGCCGATCCGGATGCGCTCTCCATAGCCGGTCATTTCCAGATAGCCGCGCCCGATGTCGCGGTCGTCTTCACTGACGCGGATGGCGCCCTCCCAGTAGATGGCGCCGGTGGAGCGCCGGCTGTCCAATTCCTGGTCGTCCATCAAGGGTTGCAGCAGCAGGATGCGCCGCCCGATGCGCAGGCGCCAGGCGACCGGGTAGCTGATGCCGGTACGCGGCGAACGCCAGTGGCGCAGGGGCTCGAATGCGACGTCCGATGCCGGCAGAATGTCGGTGGCGCCGTCCGTCCGGCGGAAGCTGGCGGCAGACCAGAGCGCCTGATGGCCCTCGTCGCGCAACCGGAAGGCCATCAATGCGCTGCCGTCATCGAGATTGATGCCGATCCAGTCCCAGCCCTGCGCGGCTTCCGGCAGCAGTTCGCTCGACCATTCGTGATCGAGCCAGGCCTGGCCGGTCACCTGCTGCGACTTGCCGGCCACCGTCACGCTGCCGCTTGCCGTAAGTCGGGGGCGGCTGTAGTAGTAGCTGGCATGGCGCGGGTCGCGCGCCTTGGCGCTGAAGCCGGCCGCGCCGTTGAGGAGCGGCGGGTCGTGCGCAACGAGGTCGAGGGCGTAGGCGAACTCCGGGCTGCGGACCTCTGCCCGGTAGCGCTGGCCGTGCTGTTCGAGTTTCCAGTCGCCGATCCAGACGCCGGTCTGATCCTCGGCGAAGCCGGCCCGGCCGAAGCCGGCGCGGGCTGCCCGCTCGTCGTGGCGCAGGCGCCCCAGGCTTGGGTCGGCGAGGGCGGCGTGGGCGAGGATCAGCTGGCGTGGCGCGAAGGCGCTCGAGCTTGCCTCGCCGATCCCGGTGCGGACCCGGAAGAAGGTCGTCTGAAACCCCAGCGGGCTGCCGTCTGCCAGGGTCAGCCAGCCGGTCGCATACCACCATTCGCTGCGGAACGCCGGATGGGCCCCGTGGTCGGCGGGGAAGATCAGCTTGCGCCCCGGAACGACGCGCGCGAACTCGATTTCTTGCGCAGCGGCGCCCAGCGAAGGCAGGCCGGCCAGCGCAAACAGGAAGGCGCGGCGATCCATTACCAGTCCTCGCGCACCGCCAGCAGGGCGTCCTGGCGCATCGCCTGGCGCCCCGCCAGCACTGCAGCAAGGGCGGCCAGCGCCACCAGGCTGCAGGCGAACACCGCCAGCGAGCCCCAGGGGACATGGATATCCATGCTCCAGTGGAAACTCTGACGATTGACCACCTCGATCAGCACGAGGCCGATGGCGCCCCCGGCGAGGAGTCCGGCGATGACGCCGACACCCGCCGCCAGCGCGCCTTCCTGGGCAAGCATCCAGCCGATCTGGCGGCGGCTGAGGCCGAGGTGGCGCAACATGCCGAACTCGCGGCGGCGCGCCGCCGCCAACGCGGCAAAGCTGGCAGCGACGCCGGCCAGGCCGATGGCGACGGCGACCACTTCAAGGAGGTAGGTCACCGCGAAGGTGCGGTCGAAGATGCGCAGGCTGAGCGCCCGGATCTCGCCCGGACGGGCGAGTTCAAGCACGCCGGGGGCGGCCGTGGCGGTCAGCGCGGCGGCGACCTCGTCAGCGACGGCGTCGGGCGCCAGATGGATGGCCGCATCGTTGACCAGGCGGTCGCCGGTCAGTCGGCGGTAGTCGGCCAGGTCGATCATGACCGCACCGGTCTGCCGCGAGTAGTCACGCCAGACCCCGGCGACCTCGAGTCTGGCTGGCTGGCCGGCGAGCGGAAGGGTGACTTCCTGGCCGATGCGCCAGCCGTAGAGGTCCTGCATGGCTTCGGAAATCCAGATCGCCGGCGCCGTGACCGCGCGGGCGGCGCCGACCAGCGGCAATTCGTGCCCGTCGGCCGCCAGCGGCCGGGCGATCAGGGCGACGGGGGCGGCGCCGGCGGCCAGGCGCAAATTGTCGTGGCGGGTGAAGCTGACGCGGTCGACGCCCGGAACAGCGGCAATTCGGGCTTGCATGGCTTCGTCGAGATAGGCGCTGCTCTTCGCCTGGCCGGCGCGCAGGTAGAGATCGGCGGGCAGGATCTGGGTCAGCCACTGATCGACCGAGTCGCGGAAAGAGGCGACCATGATCGCCATGGCCACCGCCAGGGCAACGCTGGTCAGGACGCCGGCGGCCGCGACCACGGCATGTCCCGGGGCGGCGCCGAGACGGGCGGCGGCGAGGCGCGCCGGTACCGGGCCGTGCTGTGGAAGCAGGCGGGCAATGGCGGCTGCCACGAGCGGCAGCAACATGACGCTGCCGGCGAGCAGGCAGGCGACGGCCAGATAGCCGCCGAGCGGCAGGCCGTCAAGCGGCGGAATGGCGCAGGCGGCAAGGCTGGCGACGAGCAGGGCGAGGCCCAGCCAGGGATGTCCGCGGCCCCCGAGCAGCGCCGCTTCGTCGCCGGCCTTCAATGCCTGTGCCGGCGATACCGTGGCCGCCTCGCGGGCGGGCAGCCAGGCGCCGGCGATGCCGGCCAGCAGGCCGAGCAGCACATAGGTGGCGCTCACCAGGGGTGCGAAGTGCAGGGTCGGCTTGAGTCCCGAAAAATACCCGGCCCCGAGGTCGCCCCCGAGCAAGGCCAGCGCGCCCCAGGCGAGGCCGTGGCCGAGCGCGACGCCAAGCACGCCGCCGACCAGTCCGACCGTGGCGCCCTCCGCCACCAGCCAGGCGAACAGTTGCTGCCGGGCGAGGCCGAGTGCGCGCAGGAAGGCGAACTCGGTGCGCCGTCGCACCACCGAAAGCGCCTGGGCCGAAAAGACGAGGAAGCCGCCGGTGAGCAAGGCGATGGCGGCAAGCATGGTCAGGTTGACCCGGTAGGCGCGCGACAGGTTGGCTGCCTGGCCGGCTGCTGCTGCCGGCGCTTCGATCAGGACGCCGGCGGGGAGGATGGCCTGCAGAGCCGTACGTGCCGCCGCGGGCGCCACGCCCGGCGCCAGCTTGAGGTCGATGCGGGTGAGACGTCCGGTCCGCGCGAAACGCGATTGGACGGCGGCGATGTCCATGACGGCGAGGCGGCTGTTGTCTGCCGCGCCGGGGATGTCGCCGGCGATCGTCAGTGTCGTGCTGCGCGTCCCGGTCTGAAGGTCGATGTCGTCGCCGGGGCCGAGCGCCAGGGCAGACTGTGCGGCACGGCTGAGGAAGATGCGATCGTCGGCCAGAAAGGCAAGGCGCCCGGCCCCTTCACCCGGCCTCGGCAGCAGGGCCGGCGTCACCCGGGCCAGCGCGAAGACATCCACCCCGAGCAACTGGAGCGCTTCGTCCCTGCCCGCCGGCCTGACTTCCAGTTCGACGATGGGGCTGGCTTCGGCAACTTCGGGGCGGCCGGCCAGAATGGAGTAAAGGCTTTCGTCAAAGCCGCCGCGCGGGCCGGCCACCTGAAAGTCGGCATCGCCGGCCAGCGAACTCAGGCCGCGGCCGAACTCGGCCAATGCCGCTTCATGCACTGCCTGGACGGCCATGCCGAGGGCGACGCCAAGGATGATGGCGATCAGCGAAAAAAGCGTTGCCAGCCGCCGCCGGGCGAGCGAGCCGAGAAAGACCGCGGCCAGCCTCACCCGCGCAACCCGCCGGTCGTCAGGCGCAGAACCCGGTCAGCCGTTGCCGCGGCTTCCAGCGAATGAGTGACCAGGATGCCGATGGCGCCGGCCTGGCGAATGCGCTCGCCAAGCAGCGCCAGCACCCGGGCGCCGTTGGCCGGGTCGAGGTTACCGGTCGGCTCGTCGGCGAGCACCAGGCGGGGGCGGTGAACCAGGGCGCGCGCAATCGCCACCCGCTGCATCTCGCCCCCGGAAAGCTCGCGTGGCCAGCTGGCAGCGCGGTCGCCGAGGCCGACGGCGTCCAGCAACTGCTGTGCCGGCAGGTCGGCCTGACTGCCGTGCAGGCCCTGCAGCCAGAGCGGAAGCGCAATGTTCTGGCGGACGGTGAGGTGCGGCAGGACATGGAAGGCCTGGAAGACGAAACCGAGTTTGTCGCGGCGCAGGCGGGTCAGGGCGTCTTCGCCAAGCTGTGCGTAATCGATGCCATCGAGGACCAGCCGCCCGGCATCGGGGCGGTCCAGCCCGGCGATCAGGTTGAGCAGGGTGGACTTGCCGACGCCCGATTCGCCGACGATCGCCACGTATTCGCCCGCCTCCAGGCGCAGCGAGACATCCTGAAGCACGCTGCGGCCGCTGAACTGGCGCGAGAGGCCGGCGATTTCAAGCAAGCCGGACATCCGGCGCGGCCGGCGCCGCCAATTCAGCGGCCGGTCGGCGGGACGAGGGCGCGATAAGCATGCCAGGTGGCGTGGCCAAGGACGGGGATGGTGACGATCAGTCCGGTGAACGCCGTTGCAAAGCCGATGCCGGCCAGGATGACGATCAGGCCGGCCCAGACCAGCATGGGCAGCGGATTCTTGGCCACGGTGGCGAGACTGAGCAGCATTGCCGAGATCGCGTCCTTGTCGCGGTCGAGCATGAGCGGCACGGCGACGACGCTGATCGAGAAGATCAAGGTGGCGAAGCCGCTACCGATGACCAGGTAGGCGATGACGAACTCGGCGTTTTCGAAGGCGAGGAGTTCGCGGAAGAAGTCGTCCGCCGTCGGCAGGCCGCTGGAATAGAAGACGGCAAAGACCACCATCGAGGCGCGTGCCCAGATCAGGAAGACGACGCCGGTGACCAGCGCAAAAATGCCGAGGTTGGAGAGGTTGGCGCGCCAGATGGTCAGCGACGGTTGCAGGCGTGGTTTCTGGCCTGCCTCGCGCTGGCGCGAGAGACCGTAGAGGCCCATCGCCAGGCCGGGCCCGAGCAGCATGAAGCCACCCATCAGGGCGACGGTCAGCGAATAGGCGTGGCCGTAGAAGAAGACGATGGCCCAGCCCATGAGGGCGAAGGCGAGCCCGTAGAACAGGCTGGGGGCGGGCGCGGCATAGAGGTCGCTGAGCCCCTTGGCCAGCCAGGTGAAGGGGGCGCCAAGCGGAACCCGGGCGATCGCCGCGAGGCTGGCGGCCGGTCCGCTGTCGGGCTCGGGTGTGGCTTCGGGTGGAGAGGTCGTCATCTTCGCTTCCTTCCAGTTGCTGGACAGTGGCCGCCGGGAGAATTCCCCGGCCGTCCGGGAAAAGACGATACGCGGCACAAAGCCCCGTCTCAGCGCAGCAGGGAGTGGCTTTCCGATGCTGGCGCCATGGCTATGGTAAAGCATATCCGTGGCGCTGCGCAGCCGTTCTGTATGCAGCAAGCGGCGCGAGCCGTGGCAAAATCTCCGGCAAGTACATCCCGCTGCCTGATCGGAGACAACGATGAAATACGTGCTCGCCCTCGACCAGGGCACCACCAGTTCGCGCGCCATAATTTTTGCGGCCGACGGCAGCCGGGTGGCGACCGCCCAGCGCGAGTTCGCCCAGTACTTTCCGCAACCCGGCTGGGTCGAGCACGACCCCGAAGAGATCTGGCGCAGCCAGCTCGCCTGCGCGCGCGAAGTCCTGGCGGCAAGCGGCATCGCGGTGGGCGCGGTGGCCGCCATCGGCATCGCCAACCAGCGCGAGACCACCGTGCTCTGGGAGCGCGCGACGGGGCGGCCGCTGTCGCGCGCGATCGTCTGGCAGGACCGGCGCACTGCCGAACGTTGCGCGCAATTGGCTGCGGCCGGGCATGAAACCCTGTTCCGCGAGCGCACCGGCCTCGTCCTCGATCCCTATTTTTCGGGCACCAAGCTGGCCTGGCTGCTGGATGCCATCCCCGGCGCGCGCGGGCGTGCCGAACGCGGCGAGCTGGCCTTCGGTACCGTCGACAGCTGGCTGATGTGGCAGCTCACGGGCGGGCGCCACCACGTCACCGACGTGTCGAACGCCTCGCGTACCCTGATGTTCGACATTCGCCGCGGCTGCTGGGACGAGCAGCTTCTTGAACTGCTCGGCATTCCGCGCGCGGTGCTGCCCGAGGTGGTGCCGAGCTGCGGCATGGTCGCCCTGACCGAGGCCGAGCATTTCGGGACGGCGATTCCGCTGGCCGGCATCGCCGGCGACCAGCAGGCGGCGACCTTCGGCCAGGCCTGCTTCGCATCGGGGATGGCGAAGAATACTTATGGTACGGGTTGCTTCATGCTGATGAATACGGGGCCGCAAGCCACCGTGTCGCGCCATGGCCTGCTGACGACGGTGGCCTGGGATTGCGGCGTCGCAGCCGAGTTCGCGCTTGAGGGGAGTGTCTTCATGGCCGGCGCGATCACCCAGTGGCTGCGCGATGGCCTCGGGATCATCGCCAGCGCGGCGAAGATCGAGGCGCTGGCCGGCAGCGTGCCGGACAGTGGCGGCGTCGTCATGGTGCCGGCCTTTGCCGGGCTCGGCGCGCCGTGGTGGGATCCCGGGGCGCGCGGGACGCTGCTCGGGATGACGCGCGGCACGACCAGGGCGCATGTCGCGCGCGCGGCGCTCGACGCGATTGCCCTGCAAAGCGCCGACCTGGCGGGGGCGATGGTGGCCGACTCGGGCATCGCGCTGGCCGAATTGAGGGTCGACGGCGGCGCAGCAAGCAACGACCTGTTGATGCAGGAGCAGGCCGACCTGCTCGGCGTGCCCGTGCTGCGTCCACAGGTGACGGAAACGACCGCGCTCGGGGCGGCCTATCTGGCCGGGATCGGCGTCGGGCTGTGGTCAGGCCGCGAGGAGGTCGCCGCGCAGTGGCGGCTGGAAAGGCGCTTCGATCCCCGGATCAGCGATGTGCAGCGCGCGGCGCGACTGGCGCGCTGGCATGCAGCCATCGATGTCGCGCGGCGCTGGCAGGCCTGATGCCGTCGACGCTCAGGCAAGCATGGTCTTGAGCAGCAGGCCGCCAACGGCGCTGGCCAGGATGACCTGGATGACGCTGCGCTTGTAACGGAACAGGGCGATTGCGGCGGCCAGGGCGAGGACTGCCGACAGCCAGTCGAAAGCGCCGGCAAAGCCTTTGGGCCACAGGACGTGGTAGCCGAAGAACAGCGCCAGGTTGAGGATGACGCCGACGACGGCGGCGGTGATCGCGGTCAGCGGCGCCGTGAACTTGAGGTCATCGTGCGTCGATTCGACGAGTGGGCCGCCGGCCAGAATGAAGACGAACGAGGGCAGGAAGGTGAACCAGGTGACCAGCGAAGCGGCCACGGCCCCGGCCAGGAAGCGGGCGTCGGGGCCGAACAGTGCCTGGACGTAGGCGCCGACGAAACCGACGAAGGCGACGACCATGATCAGCGGCCCCGGGGTCGTCTCGCCCAGCGCCAGCCCGTCGATCATCTGGGTCGGGGTCAGCCAGCCGTAGTGCCCGACCGCGCCCTGGTAAACGTAGGGCAATACGGCATACGCGCCGCCAAAGGTCAGCAGCGCCGCCTTGGTGAAGAACCAGCCCATCTGGGTCAGCGGGTGGTCCCATCCCCAGTGCGCGCTGAGCAAGGCCATCGGCAGCGCCCACAGGAGGGCGCCGGCGAGCGCGACGCGGACCAGGTCCGGCCAGTTGAAGCGCGCATGCGCCGGGGTCGGCGTGTCGTCGTCGATCAGGGCCGGGCCGAACGACGCCGAGGCGTTGCCGTGGCCGCCGCCGGTCCTG
>ERZ724517.584-NODE-584-length-22007-cov-5.436862_pt1 | contig 22007 bp, 10 predicted proteins | sample MGYA00376050_ERZ724517 | MGnify/ENA primary metagenome ERZ724517 (study PRJEB28724, sample SAMN07190886) | activated sludge metagenome | isolation source: activated sludge of sewage treatment plant in Hong Hong | place: USA: Christiansburg, Virginia | collected... | reverse complement strand
TCAAATTCAGTCGTCCCGGGGCCTGTCGGAAATCAACTGAATGCCATCAACAGGTAAATTGGATACATTTTCTGCGCAAAGCCACTTTTTCAGGGTGTCGGAACCTTTGGCAACATCGACCGGCGATGCGAGGCCACCAACTGTCAGCGACCAGGTGCTTGAGCTTGGCATCCGACACTGTCAGGTGCGCGTCCTATGCCTCGACATAGTCGGTCACCCTGCATCCTGCCTTGCGATCAGTTCCAGCGCGACCCACTCGATGTCATGCCTACCGACATCGGCCGCCCTCACGACTTTGATGTTTCGCTTCAAGATCGCGAGGTCGGTCATGATGTCGGCTCCGCCGCCGGACAGCACGGCCGGAGCGAGGATGTAGGCCCCTGCGACGTCGTGCGTCGCGATGAACCTCTCGAGGTTGGCGTCGTCGTCGGGGTGCATCACGTGGACGCGGTTCACCGTCTGGTAGAGAGTGCTCTGCTCCCATCCACCGTCATCCGGCCGGCGGCTAGTTATCTGGATAGCGTAGTGGGACGGCGGATGCCCCCGCAAACGCTGGATGACCGATATACTGATGTCGCTGTTGACGTCCTTGGTCCCGAACCGATCGCGCCAGCGTTCGAAGATCCGACGGGCGGCTTCCGCATTGCTGAAAATGAGCGCGAACACGGGAGGGACATCCTGTCCGTAGCTCGCATACGCGATGCCGGTCCATTTCGCCTTGTCCCAACTGTGCATGTCGATCACCGACTGCACCTTCAGGCTGCGATGGCGATCAACCTTCGGTCGTTCCTTTGGCGAGGTAGACGTATAGTTGTCTCCGTCGTCCTCCTCCGACGTCCGGGCGGGAAGTTCTAGTTCTCTGACTTCTGGCCTAATTCGCACAGGGAAGTCCGTGGCATCGTCGCTGGCTAGACGGATGACTGACTGACCGCTGATGCGTTGCGGTCCGCTCAGCGCAGCTAGAACGCTCGACACCCGGTCGTGAGCGCTACCACGGGCGAAAACACGTTCCAACGCCTCCTTCAGGCGAAACGGAGTAAACGTCGCGGCAAGCATCTCACCTGCCACCTGCATCAGGAAGCTGCCAATGTCGCCCTGGCGGGCGAAGTCGGCGGCAGAAAGCGACCGGGGCCAAGCGACCAGTGCGCGCATCGCCTCTGGATCCGTCTGGACGGTGGGATCGATGTCGTCAGTCTCGACGATGTCGATCCGGAAGCTCTCTGTGTGTGGAGCGACCTCTTCCTCCAGCATCGTTGCCAGCATCGCTTCGAGCGTCGCCACCATGGCCTGCGCCAGCACAATGCCGGTATCGTCGCCGGGAGCGACGATCTCTACGGTCAGCCCGCAGATGCAGGTCTCCAGGGTTTGGCCGGAACGCTGGTTGAGAATCAGTTGGTCAAACAGCTGGGACGAGACTGGCTGAGCCTTTAGCATCGCGAAAAATTCCTTGATGCCTTGCGCTGTCTCCTCTGCTGGGAAACTACCATCCTTCCGCAACACGTCCTCATATCCGAGACTGTACAGCAAAGCGGTGTGTGACATCGGCATCATGGACGACTCCAGTGCGTCCGGGAGACGGGATAGGAGGCTCACCTCGTCGTCAGTCATGTTCAAGATGTTGCTGGCGAATGCGGCGTCCAGTTCCTGAATGCTCTCGGCAACGCGCGCCTTGGATGCCTCGTCCAACGGCAGCGTCGCCAACGACACGTTTAGCAGGCGCATGGTCAAAAGCAGTTCGGGCACGAGCCGCAGCTGAAGCACGATCCAGGCCCAGATCTTGACTGTTGGCACGAATCCCAAGGGAAGTTCGCTCTGTTCCTCGCCCTCGGCGGCAAGTCCGGCCGCCGCCATAATGATCGAGGAGCGGGCCGCCCAGAGGAGGTCAGCGCCTCGATACGCGATGGCGAGGTGCTGATGCGCCTCGACGAGCTGCCTCGCGTGTTCGCGCTTTGCTAGCCGGACGGCGGCCCTTCCGAAAAGCCGGATGCGCTCGCACCGTTCGTCTTCGCCAAGGCGGAGGGCCTGTCGCAGAAGGATCAGCGCGCTCTCGGCATCCGACGTCCGCGTCGCTACGAAGTCGGCGAGCCGGTCAGAAACCGCCCGGTAGGTTGGATCTCGGCCCGCCGGCATTGACGCAACGTCGATTAGCCGGACAAGCCTGTCGGCGTCGAATTCGGCTAGGCCAGAGGCCTGGTCAAGAATTCCTCCCAGCTCGGACCAGATCTCAGGCAGCCGTTCGAGGTTTCCTTCTGCGGAGAAGCGCCCGAGACGTACGACCGCGAGCGAGGTCCGTGCCTCTAAGACATGGTTGGGCCGGCCCTCGGCGAGCGTCATCGCCTCTAGCGCGGCCTCAAGCCGCTCCGACCGCGCCGGCAGGTCTGCCTCGTCCGGTGTCAACGTGCTGTAGATGACGGCATTAACCAATATTTGGTGGAGCTGGACGAGAAACTCGATGTTGCGCGCATGATCGGTGGCGAGCAACTCGGCTTCGATCCCACCATAGCCCGAGGACATCGCCTCCGCGTCGTCGAACCACCAGAACGCGGTCCAGAGAGCATCGTATCGCGCCTCGAGTTGCTGGCGAGTTGTGCCGTTGCGTTTGGCGAGGCGGATGGCACGCGCATGCCGACCTTCGGTCTCGTGTCGCGGCAGTTCCAGATTCCGCGATAACTTTGCGGCAAGCATCGCCTCCGTCACGAGCTGAGGCTCCATACCGTCAAAATTCGACGGGTCGGCCAGCGCGCGCTCGATGTCGTCGAGACGCCGACGCCTTGAGTAGTCCTCCGGCCCCATCCTCATCGGGTCGGTCGTGACCTGCCCGACGCCGAGATAGTCGTGTGCTATGTCCTTGCGCTCGTTGCCGATCACCTCGTTAACGATCCACGCCCGGTCCAGGATCTTCACAGGGATGGAGTGCGCCGCCAGCAACTCGGTCTCTATGCGTGCACGGTCCTGCGCACGCGCGGGCTGGTTGGTGACGAAGTAGACGCGCTCGTATTTCCGGCCAGTCCCCGCGATGCCCTCGACATCCTTGACGACCTTCCGCTTCCAGTCCTTCATAGCGCTGAAGGCAAAGCCCCAGTCCTCTTGGCCGGGACCCGGCTGGCCAATGTAGGCCAGGTCGGAAATCGCATCGGCGACCTGGAAGGTATCCGCGTCGGTCTTGCCGTCGCCGCCGCCCTCGGGACCGCTCTGCGGACGGATGTTTGGGCAGATCACCCGCTCGCACAACTTTCGACAGAAGATCTCGAACTTCTGCTGCTCGTTACGCGCCGTCATCGTCTCGAGCTGGAACTCGAGTATCGACTGATCGAGGACGTAGAGCGGCCGATCGATGGTGTCTGAATAGAGTTCGGGGCGCAGCTTACGCATGAAACCGGACGGGGTCATACTCTCTTCGGGTAAGCCAAGTTCGTCGGGGGCGATTCGATCTCTACTCATGTGAACGAAGCTAGAACGCTCCGTCGGATCTGACCAGTCCGCCGCCAGCAAGTCGGATCTCCGCCCTACTCAACCACCGTCTCCGGATCGAACTCGCTGAAATGGATAGCGACCGAACGCGTTGCAGACCTGAGGTCGGCGAAGGCGCTGCGACAACCGCATATGTTATTGACAGGACGAGTGGATTACCGACGAAGTAAGGCTGAAATGTTCCTTCAATGTTCCGCCGGGGGGGGGCGTAACAGCCATCAAGGGGGCCGAAACTCCATGGAGAATTCAAAGCTCCCTGGCACAAACTGCGGTTCAAATTGGGGCAAAAAATGATGATCGACGATCGGCGTATTGCATGTGCGCCACGTCAAGTAATGCGGTCGGTAACGTCGACCCACTTTTGCGGGTTGCTAGAGACCTTTGGCGATAGGCATTCACGGCTGAGGCCGCTAAACCTGCAATCATGGTGGGGCCAAGTTCAGTCGAAGATTTCATCGCGCATTGGCGCGAAACGGGCGGGTCGGAACTCGCCAACACTCAAAGCTTCATCAACGGGCTTTGCGCGCTAATCGGCGTGCCAGCGCCGCATGGCAGCCGCACCGATGATACCTTCAACGACTATGTTTTCGAGCGCCGCGTCTTCCAGGACAATGGCGACAGCACGACCAGTTTCGGGCGCATCGATGCCTATCGCAAGGGCAGCTTCATCCTCGAAGCCAAACAGGGTTCGGAAGCCGACAAGGCCGCCGCCGATGGCGGGATCAGCGATGTGGATTTCTTTGGCCAGACCGCTGCCGCGCGGATGAAGCGCGGCACCGCCCGGCGCGGCACACCGGGTTGGGCCAAGGCGATGGTGCAGGCCAAGGGCCAGGCCGAACGCTATGCCAAGGCGCTGCCCATCGATCACGGCTGGCCGCCGTTCCTGCTGGTCGCCGACATCGGTTACTGCATCGAGGTCTATGCCGACTTCACCGGGACGGGAAAGGCCTATGCGCAGTTTCCGGACCGCGCCTCGTTCCGCATCATGCTCGATGATCTGCGCGATAAGGACGTGCGTGACCGGCTGGCGGCAATCTGGACGAACCCCAAGTCGCTCGACCCCGCCGCCATCGCGGCGAAAGCCACGCGCGACATTGCCCATCTGCTGGCCAAGCTGGCACGACGGCTGGAGGGGCGCGGGCATGGCGCCGAACAGGTCTCCGCCTTCCTTATGCGGTTGCTGTTCACCATGTTTGCCGAGGATACACGGCTGATTCCGGCGGGAAGTTTTTCGGTATTGCTTGTCCGCACCCGCCCGGCGCCGGAGACGCTGCACCACCAATTGTCGGCGCTTTGGGAGGCGATGGACGGCGGCGGCTTTGCCCCGGCGCTCGGCGCGACGCTGCGGCGCTTCAACGGCTATCTGTTCAAGGATCGCAGCGCGATTCCGTTGCAGGCCGATGAACTCGATGTGCTGATCGAAGCCGCCAAGGCCGACTGGACGCAGGTGGAGCCGGCGATCTTCGGCACGCTGCTGGAACGGGCGCTCGATACGAAGGAGCGCGCCAAGCTGGGGGCGCATTATACGCCGCGGGCCTATGTCGAGCGGCTGGTGATGCCGACGGTGATCGAGCCTTTGCGTGCCGATTGGGCGGGGGTGCGCGGTGCCGCCACGCAGCTTCTGGAGGCGGGCAAGACCGAGGAAGCCCGCAAGACGGTGGAGGCGTTCCACGCGCAACTGGCGGGCACGAAAGTGCTCGATCCGGCCTGCGGAACCGGCAATTTCCTCTATGTCGCGATGGCGCGGATGAAGGAGCTGGAAGGCGAAGTCATCGAGCTGCTGACCGAGCTCGGTGACACCCAATATGTCGCCGAACTGTCGGGCCATACCATCACGCCGGAGAACTTTCTCGGGATCGAGATCAACCCGCGCGCCGCCGCCATCGCGCAATTGGTGCTGTGGATCGGCTATCTGCAATGGCATTTCCGCGTCGCGGGAAAGGACCGCATGCCGGCGGAGCCGATCCTGAAGGACATCCGCACTATCGAGAACCGCGACGCACTGATCGCCTGGGACGACAAGGTGCTGGAGCGCGACGAACATGGCACACCGGTGTCGCGCTGGGATGGCGATACGATGAAGCTGCACCCGGTGACCGGCAAGCCGGTGCCGGACGAGGCGGCGCGGGTAGAGGTCTTTCGCTACATCAACCCCAAGGCTGCGAAATGGCCGAAGGCGGATTTCATCATCGGCAACCCGCCCTTCATTGGCGGCAAGGACATTCGGGATCGGCTCGGCAGCGGCTATTTCGACGCGCTGTTCCGCACCACCGATGTGCCTGAATCGGCGGATTTCGTCATGCACTGGTGGGACATGGCTGCGTGGGCAGTGCGGCGCGGCGCGCGAGCGTTCGGATTCATTACCACCAACTCGCTGCCGCAAACCTTTAGCCGCAGGGTGGTGGCGAAACAGCTGGAGGCAAAGAACCCGGTGCATCTGGCCTTCGCCATCCCCAACCACCCTTGGGTCGATGCCAGCGACGGCGCGGCGGTCCGGATTGCGATGACGATTGCTCGCGCGGGGCCGGGCGACGGCGTGCTGCTGACAGTGGCGGACGAGCGCCAGGCACCGGAAGTGGTGACGTTTGCCGAACCGATGATCGGGCGCATCAACAGCGATTTGCGGGTGGGCGCCGATGTGGCATCGGCGATTGCGCTGAAGGCCAATGACCGGCTGTGTTCGCCGGGTGTGAAGCTGCACGGCGATGGCTTCATCGTCACGCCGGAAGTCGCCGCCAGTCTTCGAGATCTGGCACCCGCGCACATCCGTTCGGGTGCACCGGGCGAGCAGCAGGTGATCTTCCCCTATCGCAATGGCCGCGACCTCACCTCGCGGCCGCGCGGCGTCATGATCATCGACCTTTATGGACTGAGCGAGGCCGAAGTCCGCGCGCAGCATCCGGCGGTTTATCAGCACTTGCTGTCACGCGTGAAACCGCAGCGAGACGGACAGGCGGCAAAGAGCAAAACCGCTGACGCCCAACAATATGCTCGTGACTGGTGGTTGTTCGGCAAGCCAAGGCCCGAGCTTCGCAAGGCGCTGGCCGGGGTCAGCCGCTACATCGCCACTATCGAAACCGCCAAGCATCGGCTGTTCCAGTTCCTGCCCGTCGAAACCGTGCCGGACAACATGCTGGTTTGCGCCGCGCTCGATGACGCATTCTTCTTGGGCGTCATGTCGAGCCGGTATCACATGCTGTGGGCAGTAACGGCGGGCGGTCGCATGGGTATGGGCGATGACCCGCGCTACAACAAGACCCGTTGCTTCGACCCCTTCCCCTTTCCCGCCGATGTCCCCGAGCCGCTCAAGGAGCGCATCCGCGCCGAGGCCGAGGCGCTCGATGCCGTACGCAAGCGCGTGCTCGCCGCGCATGATGATCTGACGCTGACCGGGCTGTACAATGTCCTCGAACTGCTGCGCGCCGGCACGGCGCTCAGCCCCAAGGACCGCGACGTCCATGATCGCGGGCTGGTGACGATCATCCGCCAGCACCATGACGTTATCGATGCCCTGATCGCCGAGGCCTATGGCTGGGGCGCCGATCACGCCGCCGGCACGTTGACCGATGCCGAAATCCTGACGCGTCTGGTGGCGCTCAACGCCGCCCGCGCCGCCGAGGAAGCCCGCGGCGTCATCCGCTGGCTGCGCCCAGAATACCAGGCGCCGAACGAAGCGCCCAGGACCAGCGGCAACCTCGACCTTGGCGAGGCCCCGGCGCTGCCCGCCAGCGCCACCATCATCCCCTGGCCCAAGACGCTCCCCGAACAGGTCAGCGCCGTCGCCGGCCTGTTGCAGGGCGCTGCCGCTCCCCTACACCCCCGCGACGTGGCCCGCGCTTTCAAGGCCAAACATGCCGGCACCATGCTTCCAGTCCTCGATGCCCTCGCCGCCATTGGCCAGGCGCGAAAGCTCGCTGACGGACGTTACGCGGCATGAACGCGCTGCGGCCATATTTCGACAACTCGATCGCCGAGATGGAGGTGCTTGTGGAAGCACAACGCGAAAACCACGCCGTGCTCAAGATGGTCCGTGCTGAACTCGCGCTCCGCGACAGCGACCGGGCACTGCGTCTGCGCGCCAAGACTACCGCCATCCTTTCCGGCCTTGAACTGCCGCTGCGACCGGTATCACCCGCTACATTGACCGACAAACCGCCGCCGAACCCCGCCGCTACGGCGCAACCAATCCCATCACAGCTGCCTGACAAACCCGTCGAACCCAGCAAAATCCGTATCGAGCCTCAACCTATGTCCGACACGCCTTCCACAGACCACGTATCCCCGCTCGTTTCCAATCGAATGCTCGGGTTGATCGACTATGTGATCGCCATCGAAAAGGCGAAGCTGAAGCTCGTCACCGACCTTGCTCAGCATGGCGGCTTCCACCGCACCTATGACGAATTGGCCGGCTTACCCGGAATTGCCTTCAATCGGGTGCTTGGAGACGGCGACACCGCGCTGCTCACGGCCGAACGCCTCACGCCGCGGCCGCCGCCGACGGTAGTCGACCCCGTATTGAGGCCATGGGTCGTCATCGTCGACGATCCTGCACGGGCGCCGAAATTGAGGGAACGCCTGTCTTTCGCCGAATGTACCGCCGCCGGTATCGTCCTTCCCTCCGGCGCAACCGGCCTCGACCTCGCCGATTACCCCGCGCTCGCTGCCTTGAATGCCGCGCTGGCGACTTATGACGATGGCGTCTGGGCCGAATGGGCCACCGCTGAAGCGCCACGCCGGACTACGATCGGACTTTATGGCGCGCTGTTCGCTCTGAGGCAGCTGCTCATCGCCCCCGATGGCGCGCCGCAGGAGCTGGTGTGCGCGTTGGGCTATGCCGCTCTCGACCGAGGCGGAATGCGCCTTAACTATCCGTTGCTGACAATTCCCGTCGATATCGATCTCGACCCCGTGAGCCATATCATGTCCCTGGTTCCGCGTGCCGAAGCAAAGCCGGGGGTGGAGGCCGATCCGCTCGACGCCATGGACCTGAGCTCGGTAGACGCCTGGCGTAAATCGGCGCTTGGGTTGCTTGAAACGCTCGACGATGATCCGCTGTCGCCTTTCGCACCCGCCACCTATGAACCCATCCTGCAATCGGCCGCGGCAATGCTTGACCCCAGTGCCCGCTATGATGGTGGCGCCGCCTCACGGCCGCTTCCCGTGCAAGGGCAGCAGCTTTGCATCACCGATTGCTTCGGCTTTCTGCAACGCGAGCGCCGCGCCACGCAGTTGATGGCAGACCTGCAGGCGTTCCGCCGCCAGGTCGAAGATGGCGAGACGGCAATACCCGCGGCCGTCGTCGCGCTGTTCACTGATCCGTCGCGCGACGTGCCTGATGAAGATTTTCCGAGCTATCGCGGGATCAATAACATCGCCGGAACCACTGCCCCCGATGGCAGCGGCGAGGATCTGTTTTTTCCCAAGCCGTACAATGCCGAACAGGTGGCAATCGCGCAGCGGCTTGCTGTGCGCGATGGTGTCGTCGTCCAGGGTCCGCCCGGCACCGGAAAGACCCATACTATCGCCAACATCATCAGCCACTACTTGGCAACCGGCCGCCGTGTTCTAGTCACCTCGCAAAAAGCCCCAGCACTGAAAGTGCTTGGAGAACAATTGCCCGCCGCAATTCGCCCATTGGCGGTCAGCCTGCTCGACAGCGATCGCGAAGGGCTGAAGGCGTTTCGCAGCTCGGTCGATGTCATCGCGCAGCAACTGCAATTTCTGCGGAAGGCAGATCTCGATGCAGAAATCGCGGGGCTGGAAAGGCAGATCGATGGCCTCCACCGAACGTTGGCGGCGAACGACCGCGATTTCGAATCTATCGGGCGTGCGGCATTGACGACGGTCAACCTTGACGGCCTGGCGATCGTACCGCTGGATGCCGCTCACGAAGTGTTGGCGGCGGGTAACGACGCCACTTGGCTAATAGATGAGATCGATGCCTCGCCGCGTTTCGAGCCGCAAATGAGCGACGACGATATCGGCGCAGTTCGTGCGGCGCGCGCTACGATCGGCGACGCCTTGGGCCTTGTCGGTATCGCGCTGCCACCTTCCGATCTATTGGCGAATGCCGACCTAATCGTCGATGCCCATGAACGGCTGCAAAAGGCGGCTGCTATCGAGACACGTATCGCCGCTGACGCAATATGGCGGCTTGCCGATGCTCGCCCCGAAACATTGACCGCGGCACGCGCGGCGGAACAACGACTGAAACGCTGGAATGATGACCGCGCGAGGCTGAATGCGGATCCGCAGACCGCCGCGCTCGCAAATATAGAGCAAAGAGTAAACGACCCGGTTCGTGCGGCGCTGATGCTTTTGCGCAGCGAAGCGAAGGCTTTGGCCGAAGACCATAGCTTTTTCCTGACCCGGCCAGTTACGCTCCCAGCAGGTTGTCTCGAAGACCCCAAGTTCCGCACTAAGGTCGCTGATCTGGCGGCCGGCGGACCAGGCCTCGGGACAATTGCTGGCTTACTGGCGCGGACGACCAAGGCACATCTGGGGGCCGTAAGGCTCAACGGCGCCGCGACATCGGGCCAGGCTGATTGGGCTGTGGTAGCGCGCCATATTGGATCTTCTGCCCGCGCATCAGTGTTTGTTGCAGGGTGGAACCACGCTTGCGCCGGGACGCGCTGGCCGGCCCTCGTGGCGAGCGGACCGGCGGCAGGGCGCGAAGCGATGACCGTGCTTGATCGGCTCGATGCGCTGGAGGCCTTTGATGCCGAGGCAGGCGTGCTGACCCAGACGCTGCGTACCCTGCTGCCACGTTGGCCGGGCACACTCGACCGAGACAACGATCCCGCGGAAGTTCTCGATTGTCTCCAGCTGCACCGCGAGTTTGCCGAACTCGAAGCCGCAAAATCCATTCGCAAGGCACTTTCTGCTCGGATCGCAGATGGGGAATCGCCGGTTCATAATGATGCCAGGGGACTTGTGGCCCTTATCGGCGCTGCCGATGTAAGCGCGCCTGAACTTGCCGCCGGTATCGCACACTGCGCGAAATGGATTGCGCACCTTTATAAACTGGCTCCGCATTGGGCGACGGTTCAGCGCGTGACGGGACTGATCTCATCCAGCGGTGCTCCGCTCTGGGCACAGCAGTTGCTGACCACGCCCGCCAGCGCAACCGATGGCCTTTGCCCAGCTAACTGGCAACTGCGCTGGCGGCTACGACGGCTTGACTGCTGGCTCGATGCGTCCGAACAATCCGGACGTTTGCGCGCGCTGGGCGCCGCCCGCGTTGCTGCCGAGGCCGATCTAGCCAAAACCTATATCCGCGTCATTGAGCAGCGTACCTGGCGCGCCCTGAAGCTGCAGGCCTCTCCTGCAGTTCTGAATGCGCTGCAGGCCTATGCCGTCGCTGTCGGCAAGATCGGCCGCGGCACCGGCAAAAGCGCCAACCGGTATCGAAAGAACGCGCGCGATGCTGCCAATGCCGTCAAGGGCGCTTTGCCGTGTTGGATCATGCCGCATGCCCGGATCTCGGAATCACTCCCCGCCGAATTCGGCATGTTCGACCTGGTCATTGTGGATGAGGCCTCGCAGTCGACCTTGTCAGCATTGCCGGCATTGTTTCGGGCCAAACAGATCCTCGTCGTCGGCGATGACAAGCAGGTCAGCCCCGACAATGTCGGCCTCGACATGAGCGAGGCCAACGCCCTTGCGGCGCGGCACCTGTCGGCACAGGTGCCATTGTTCGCCGCACCGATGCGTCAGGAAAACTCGCTTTATGATCTCGCGAGGGTCATCTTCGGGGCCGATTGCTTTATGCTGCGCGAGCATTTTCGGAGCGCGGCGCCGATTATCGAGTTTTCGAAGCGCCAGTTCTACAACAATGAACTGAGCCCGCTGCGACTGTCCAAGGCGTCGGAACGGCTCGATCCCGTGTTGATCGACGTCTTAGTTCGCACTGGTTACCGCAAAGGCAAGACCAACCCATCCGAAGTCGATTTCATCATCGAGGAATTGAAGCGGATAGACTCCGAACCAAGCTTTATGAATCGCACAATTGGCGTCACCACGCTCCTGGGCACTGAGCAAGCGGCGCTTATCAGGAAACGCATTTCCATCGAACTCGGCATTCCATTCGAAGAAAAGTACAATATCCGCGTTGGTGATCCGGCGGTGTTCCAGGGCGATGAACGCGACATCATGTTTCTATCGATGGTCGCAGCACCCGGCAGCGCCACGGCGTTGAGCGGGCTTGCCTTTGAGCAACGCTTCAATGTCGCTGCCTCACGTGCGCGCGAACGTATGATCCTCGTGCGCTCGGTAACGATGGAGCAGCTCAGCCCTGCCGACCAGCTTCGCCGGGCCTTGCTCGACCATTTCCGATCCCCCTTCCCCGCAGACACGGCCAGCGCCGCAGACGCCCGCACACGATGCGAGTCCGGATTTGAGTTCGACATGTTCGATGCTCTCATCGAGCGCGGCTATGCCCTCGATACCCAAGTGCGCGTTGGCAGCCACCGGATCGACATCGTCGTCGAAGGTGATGAAGACCGCCGCCTCGCCATCGAATGCGACGGCGACCGCTGGCACGGGCCCGACCAATGGCCCGCTGATATGCAGCGTCAGCGGACGCTCGAACGCGCGGGATGGCGCTTTTGGCGATGCTTCGCTTCGCGCTTTGTGCGCGAGCGGCAGGCAGTGCTCGATGAATTATGCGGGCTTCTAGACAAGATGGACATCAAGCCGCGCACGGCTGATGCTAGATCGCCGAATTACACAGCGTACCGGGAGTGGCCATCAAGCCCTGTGGAAGAAGCACCGACCGATGGCGAGCAAGTCAAGGTTCTACACGATGATTTGCCCTCGACGGCAGTTTCAGCAGCTCCCGATTTCGACGGTCAACCGCTGATATGGAATGAGGCAGATCTCGACGCCGCGTTCGCGGAGCAACCCCGCAAAGGTGCCCGCACCGGGGAGGAGCAAATCCAAGCTGCGATCCTCCAACTCATGAGCGACGGTGAGGTCTGGTCCAATGCCGAACTTAAGCGGGAAATCCCGACCCTCGTTCCCCTATCTGCCGGCGACCGGCAACGCTCCCCATCGCGACCACGGGAGGAAAAGTGGGAGGAACTCGTCAACAATGCCCTGACGCAATCAGGTCGAAGCAACTCGCTGTATGCGAAGGGTCTGGTCGAAAATGTTGGCCTCGGCCGCCATCGTTTGTTGGATATCCGGTCTGATCCGGTCTCACCACTATTTTCGTGACACATTTTGGCGGGGTGCTCTTGTCCTGATTTCGCCAACACACCGGCGCACGGTGACAGGCGCCACGCTTGCACTCGTTCGGGGTTGCCGACGTACTGGTCAAGCTACTGATCAAAATCGGACGCTTGGTACCCGAGGCGGTCAAGGTAGTTCCCGAGGGACGGAATGGGCGTCTTGGTCACCGCCGCGAAAACTCGGCTTCGCATCGGCGAGCGGATCAGACCGCGCTCAGAATCAGACGCTCATCTTGCAGGAAGCGTCGCAGCGGATGCAGGTTATACTACTGACGTGTCGTTCGAAGGCGTTCCGGCACGTCGACGGCAATCGAATCACCCTCCGATGATTGACGCCAGTCGCAGTGATCTCATCCTCGTCGAATGGGTGGCATCGCTGGTTCTGCTATGCCTCGGGCGGACCTTCCCGTGTGCTCGCTGTCCTCCACTCGTCCTCTCGTCCTCATGGGGGAATTCCAAAAGTGGGCTTGCGAGACGTTCGGCCGCGTCGAGGCGTGGCCATTGATTGTTGTCAGAAACTCTCTTATATTTCTGACAGGAGATTTTTGATGCAAACCGAGTCGGTAGCCGAAGCAATCATGTTACAGGCGAAGAGCCTGCCTGAAGGCGAGCCGCTGTTTGCCAAGCAGCTGCTCGGCCTTGGCACGCGCGCAGGCATCGACCAGGCGCTTTCGCGCCTCGCCCGAAGCGGCGCGCTGCTGCGTGTCGGCCGCGGCATCTATGCGCGTCCGGTGGAGAGCCGGTTTGGCACGCGCCCGCCCGAAACCGAAAAGCTGGTGGAGGCGTTCGCGCACGCGCGTGGCGAGACCGTCGCGTCGCATGGCGCCGCCGCCGCCAATGCACTCGGGCTGACGACGCAGGTGCCGACGCGCAGCGTCTTCCTGACGTCGGGGCGCAGCCGAACGCTCAGCCTGGGCAAGCTTACGGTCGAGCTACAGCATGCTCCATCCTGGCAGCTCACGCTGGCAGGCAAGCCAGGCGGCCAGATCGTCCGCGCGCTGGCCTGGCTCGGGCCACAGCGCGCGCAGGAATTATCGTCCCTGCTCAAGCTGAAGGCGCCGCGCGGCGCAATCGAGGAAGTTGCGCGTGCGCGGATGCGTCTGCCTGAATGGATGGCGCGGCAAGTGAGTGACCTTGCCGCGTGACCGAAGCCTTCCTTGCGCTGTCGCCGCATGATCGGCGCGAGGCGCTGACCTTTGCCGCCAGCGAAAGCGGGCGCCCCGCCCATCTCCTCGAAAAGGATGTCATGGTCGTATGGGCGCTCGCGGTACTCGGCGCCTCCGCTTTCGACGAGCATCTGGTCTTCAAGGGCGGCACTTCGCTGTCCAAGGCCTACTGCGTGATCGATCGCTTTTCCGAAGATATTGATCTCACCTACGACATTCGCGAGATTGCCGGCGACCTGGTCGCGAAGACGGCCGATGGCTGGCCCGAGACGAATAGCCAGCAAAAGGCCTGGACCAAGGACATCCGAGCACGGCTCGACCAATGGATTTCCGAAAGCGTCGCACCGCTCTTCGAGGCGGCCATCGCCGAGCAAGGGCTCGAAGCCAAAGTCAGCGCTCCCGGCGGTCACTCGCTGCATATCGAGTATAACGCGCTTTCGACCGGCACTGGCTATGTCCTCCCTCGCGTGCTGCTCGAATTCGGCGCGCGCGCCACGGGCGAACCTGCTGAACGCCGCCAGCTTGCATGCGACGCAGCACCCTTTCTGCCCGAGCTCGCGCTTCCGGTCGCCGAGCCGCGCGTGATGCTGCCGACGCGAACCTTCTGGGAGAAGGCAACCGCGATCCATGCATATTGCCGCCAGGGCAAGTTCCGGGGCGGCGACCGCTTTGCCCGCCACTGGTATGATCTGGTCCGGCTCGACGATGCTGGTATCGCCGACCAGGCGGTCGCCGATGCCGACCTTGCGCGCGATGTCGCAAAGCACAAACAGCTTTTCTTCGCCGAGAAGGACTCCGCGGGCGCCGCAATCGACTATCTCAAAGCCGTGGGAGGGGGACTGCTGCTTGCGCCCGACGGCGCTGCACGCTCGGCACTGGGCGAGGATTACGCCCAAATGGTCGGTGATGGTCTCATCCTTGGCAAGGCCCCACCGTTTGAGGTGCTGATGGAGCGCTGCGCCGCGATCTCCGCCAAGGCCAATGCGGCAGCCGTGCCGGCTGCAGGCAGCGGGATGTGACACCCGCGCCATGACCGAAGAAACGACCGGCGGACAATATTGCGTGAAGGGCCTGGTCCAGCAAGTGCTGGTCGGGCTTGAACGCGGCGTGACGGTCGTCATCGACCATACCGAGCATGACGGACCGGTACTGGTCGCCGCCACGATGACGCTGGAACCGCAGGCGGGCGGAGACCATGAGCTCGCATTGCCGCCCCAGCGAATCGTCGAACAGGTCAAGATCCGCACCAACGGCAAAGCCTGGACGCCAGGAGAGATAGCCGAGGATGTGTTGCCCGACCTCGTCAAGGCGGTGCGCGCCGACGACGGCATTCCCACGCGGTTCCGCCTGGTCACCGATGGGGCGCTCAATTGCGACACATTGCTTACCTTCGCCGCACGACTGAAAGCTATGCCGGTGGCGGAGGACCCCCTCCTCGCACTGGACGACCGAAATTCGCGCGCGTTCAGATATGGGCGGTGGCTCTCCGAGCGCGGTTATTTCCAGGCGCTGATGCATCGTGCCGGTGCCAAAGATGCCGGGCGCTTCTGGCGCATGCTTGCCGGCTTTGAAGCTGAGGGCCTGGTTCACGCCGCCCATCTTGAGGCACGCATCGACGCGGTCCTCGCCGAGGTTGTCGATGCGCATGAGGATGTGGTCGGCAAGCGCCACGAACTTGTCGGCCGCATGGCGAAGCTGGCCGCGGCTGGTGGCTCGATCAGTGCGATTGCTTTGCTCGGCGAAGCCGGCCTGCCCGCCGATCGCCTGCTGCACGCGGCGCGCCTTCCCCGCATGCTCGGCGAAACGCTCGCGCGCGATCTCGACGGCCTGGGTTATGTCGCCGCAAACGACGTCCGCAAACCACCGCGCGTGACGGGCAACGACATGCTCCTCATTTCGGGCGAGAGCGGGTTCGGCAAAAGCTGGCGGCTCGCCGCTTTGCTTGCCAAGACAAGTGCGGCGGGCGGACTTACGGTGCTGGTTGCCCAGGCGCGCACCCTCGACCAGATACGCCAGGCCGTCGTCGAACGGGTCTGGCTGTCGAGTTTCGATCGCGCAATCGACCTTCCGGGGCTTCAACGCAGATTGGGCGGGCGCTTCGTCGACCCGACCGGCGTCTGGCTGACCATTGGCGTGGACGATGTTCAGGATCGCGACCTGCTGGCTGAGCTTCATGCCGCTGACTGGCGACGCTTCGGCGTGCGCGTGGTTACGACGGTGCCCTCGCAGCTCGCCGATGAAATGGCGCGGCGTCCGCGTCCGCCAGCCGAGCAGCGGGTCGAATTGTTTACGCGCGCGCAGCTGCGCAGGTTCCTCGCCAGCCATCGCTTGCCCGCGCATGACTTGCCTGAAGACGTCGCGGAACTGCTGTGCACGCCGATCTTCGCCGATCTGTACCGACGCAGCTTTCTGCCCGGCTGGCGTCCGACCAACGAATATGAACTGATGGACGGATTCTGGCGTCAAGCGACGTTCGACACCGGCGGCATGGCGGATGCGCAAGATGATATCGTAGCGCTCGAACACGCCGCACGCCAACTCCTCTTGCCATCGAGACATTATCCCTGGCATGCCGAGACCGCGTTGGCGGCAGGGCTGAACGCCCCGGCCCGAGCACGGTTAGTCCGGACGGGCGTCTTGCGCGCCGGACCCAGTGGATACAGCATGATGCACGATCGCGTGCTGAACTGGCTTGTCGCACGAGCCTTGGTCGCCGACCTCCGGTTTGGGCGTAAGAGCGTCGAGGACGTTGGCGCGCTCCTGCTCGGGTTCGACAAGCCCGGCACGATCGCACCCGCCCTCGCTTACCGGCTTGGCTATGTCCTGCTCGATCTGCTGTGGCTGGGCACCTATTGCCTCGCCCCGGCGCTGCTTCAAGCACTCGTCGTGCGGATGCTCGATGAGCCCGAGCACCGCATCAATGAAGGTCGATTCATCGAGGAGCATGTCGCGGGACTGGGCGATCGGATTTTGCCGGTCCTTGCCCTTATGGTGGTTCAACCCGACCGGGACCATGATGCCCGGGCGATCCATGCCGCGCGGGCGATCGCCAAAATTGGGCAGTATTCGCCGGATGCTGCGCGCCCGATCGTCGCCGGCTTGCTGTGCGAAAGCGGCCATAGCCTCACAATGGGGTTGGCGGCGGCGGGGCGTGTTGCCGTTCCGCAATCGATCAATCGGCTTTGGGAGGTGCACCTGGAACGCCGTCGTGCCCTGGCGGCGGCACCTGACGACATGGACATCCATGAACGCCACCACTTGTCCGATGCGGCGCGATCAAGTTTCAAGGCGCTGCGACGCACGGCCATCGAGCAGATCGACTGGATCGAAGCCGCCCTCAGCAAGGGTAGTAGCCCGCTATCGGCCGAGCTGCTTCTCGAACTTTTGCTGGAAGCCAATCACGGCACGGCGTGCGACCTTTGGCGTGCCCGCAAAGCGAATTTCCTGACCAGAATTGCAGCGGGTCGCACGATTATCGCGCGTGCGATCAGCCGGTTCGGCGATAGTGATGAGGCCTTTCGACTCGAGCAGGACAGCGCTGGCGCCGACGATTTCGAACCAGCTCGACGCTATGACGCATTGCTGCGCGTTGCCCCGAAGCGAGCGGTCGCACAGATCGAACAAGTTTCGGAGGACATGCTCAAGCGCGCGTGGTTCTCGATGCCGCGGCTGGTACGAAGTGGCGGAGCCGACGCCCAGGCGCGCCTGCTCGCACGTCACGGGACAGGTTGGGAGGCGATGCGCGATGTCGTGCTGAGCTATTGGCATGATATCGACCTGATCGATGTCCCGGCCTTTGAAGCCGTGATCGATGCGCTGGCGGATCGCCTCGCGGAGCTGGCCGGCACGGACTGGACCCCGCGCGGGGAAGGACATCTCATCAATTTCCTCTCGCAGACCCGGCGACCCGATTTGCTCGCCATACTCCGCGGGCGCCGAGGGTCACGGTTCGAACGTCTGGTGTGCGACCTCGCGATTGGGCGTGGCGGTCGTCCCTGCCTGTCGGTCGATCGCGACGGCGAGCAACTCGAGCGGTTGCTGCTCCTCATCGGCGGTGACGGCTATGGGGAGCTCGTCGCCCATGGCATCGCGCGCGAAACTGTGTTCGGTCGAGAGGATGGCTATGAAGCGGCGTTGCGCCTGCCAGAGGGGTCGGACCATGCAAGCGGGCTCACGCTGGCCGCAGCCGCCGAACAGCGCCATAGTCGCGAAAATTACGACCTGATGTTGGCATTGGCGGCGCAACGTCTCGATGCCCCGCTGTATGACTTGGTGGCCGCGACCGGCGCGCCCTATACCGACGGGCTCGACATTCGTGCGTCGCTGGGTCCGTTGGATCCGCAGGTCGAGGCGCGCATTCGAACCGATCTGCAAAGCCCAAAAAGCAATGTGCGGATCGGCGCGGCCTGCGCGCTCGCGCTTTCGCCGCCGCACGATGCCGTCGATTTGCTCGCCGATACGCTCGCGCGCTGTCCGGATGACGACCCGTCCGCATTCACCGTCGTGCGCATCGCCAACCATCTCAGATGCTATGCGCCGCGGATGTTGCCGCAGCTCAGACGCATACTGGCATTGTCCGACCCTAGTGCACGCGAGGCGGTGCTGCCCTATCTCGCTTCGGCTGGCGATACGGAAGCGCGTGCGATCGTAGCCGCCCAATTCGAAAACGAGTCCCCTCCGGCTATCGACCAATGTGCGCTGAATGCTGCCTATTCGATCAGCGAATATGAAACCCATGGCGGTCCTGCAACGGGCCGGCTTCGCCTGTTCATCGACCGGTCGCACGGAATCTACCCGCTGGGCCTCATCGCAGTACGCCTGCATCGAGCTGGCTCGATGTCCAATGAAGAGCTAGTGGAGTTTGGTTACACCGCGCGCCGTATGTCGAGCGAAACCAGTGCCTATCTAATCGAGCGCATCGCGACCTTTGATCGCGAGGAAGCCCGGGCGATCGCCGAGCATCATTTCGCACGGTCGCCATCCGGCAGTGCCGCACGGCAGCTGCTGCTACTGGGCGGAGACAATGCAGTCGCGCACTTGCTCGAACGATATTTCACCGAGCCCAGCAACCGCGTTCGATGGATGATAGCGCGTGCCCTGCGCCGGCATGCTGACCGGCAGAAGCTGCTGGAGCGACTGGCGACCCTTGCTCGGGAATATTCGGTCGATCTTCGGGTCGCCGCCGCCGAATTGCTTGGCTGGCTCACCGTCAGCCCGTCGCGTGAATTGCTCGAAACACTGGCAGGCGATCCGGTGCCCGAGGTCGCCGATGCGGCACTTGCCGCGATAGGTTGCCATCAATCGGAACACCATGCGCGAATACTTATCGCCGAACTGCCGGATGTCGATCATCTGGGCCGATGGGCCTGCCTGTACGCGATCATCGATCTGGTTGACCCCTATCTGCTTGAGGCCGACCCCGACGGACTGGCGCTGGGCGAGGTGACCGACGGTTTCGGGGAAGCGTTTACGATCGGCGCGGAGTGCGCGATCAAGGCACGCAAGGATAAGCTTGAAAAAGAAGCCGACCGGCTCGACCGTGCCGAACGTGACTGACGTTTTGCAGTGACGCGCAATACAGCAGCACATAGCCGTGCTTCGACGTACCCGCCTTGTAACTGAGCGGCTCGGTCGTTGGCGCTGCGAGGATCTTACGCTCGATGCCGAAGCCCGGGCTAACCGTTTCGATGCGGTCGCAAAGCAGCCGTGTCAGCTGCTTGGGGTACGCACGGGTTTGGCCGTACCGACACGCACCTGCTAGCCACGAGGCCGTCCCAGCGCTAAAATTGAGCATGGATGACAACGAGCCCTATGACCTGGATGACATCGCAGCTGAAATTGAGGCCGCAATCCTGCCTGACGACGATTCCGAGGCGCGGGAGATTCTGGCGTCCGGCCACTTTATCGTGATTTGCAAACCGGACACGCCTCCCGGATTCGTTACGCGGGTCTATCCGGACGGCCACGAGGAGTTGGACCAGGTTGATATGAGTAGCCGCCGCGAGACTCACTGACTGATCGTCTCGTCCGATCCGGCTCGGCACGCTGTCTGGAAATTGATCACTCAAATCGGGTGGATAGCTGCTCTGGGGCTGTTAATTGTCAAGATCGATCGAAGCCAGATCGCCAAATTTTGCTTCGAAATCCGAATCGGTGTCCGGCCCGTGGGCCTATGAACATCCGCGTCATAGCGCTGACTCGTCGCCGCGCGCGCTAGATTGCTCAGAAGCAAGCCCTCGGTCGCGCGCCCGGCTGCTATAAAGCTGATTACGCGCCCGGGGCAATACGTTCAGTCCTTGGCATGATGCTCAGCTCGCATCTGGCGCAGCTTGGCGAATATTTCCTCAGCTAGAATGCCCGGGCCGCTCTCTTCGCCGGCTCGGATCGCTCGGACGAAGACATCGTGAGCGTATGTAATCACTTCAGGGTCTCCAGTGCCAAGCGCTTCTTGGAGGTATTCGCTTTGCGAGCCCGCATCGTCCAGATATTTGCTGGCATCAAATGGGAAGGATTCGATAGGCATATCCGTCACCCCATGTCTGCGGTGGGTTGCGCGGGCGCTGGAACCCGGCGGAATATTTCGTCTGAGGTCAGAACAATTTCGGGATCACGTAATCGCAGCGACGAACCGGGCGGATGTGTCATCATCGTCCAAGCGTTATCGGCGGCGCGTACATAGGTCGTCAGAATGCAGTGATCTGAATCGATTTGAACAATCGTGTCGACGCTCGGTAGCCGTTGGTAGGCAATCAGCCTGTTCAGACCGTCGGCATCCGCCGTGGACGCAGACACGATTTCGAATAAGACCCGCGGACGGTTGAAGAATCGCGTGGCGTCATTTTCGGGCGCTACATCGGCGGGGTCACAGTAGATCGCGGCATCGGGGAAACGGAGATCGTGCTCGCCGACCTGAAGGCCCATATTAGCACCGAACACCTCGCACGGCCCGTCACCGAGCCGAACGTGGAGATTTGCAAGTAGGTTGCCCTGAATCCGAGAGTGCCGAGGGCCAGCCCCGACCGCCTCCACGGGCACGCCGTCGACCAATTCATAGCGCTCGTCAGTCATGGAGAATGCATCGAGGAACTGATCTACATTCACCAGACGATAGCCTCCGGTTTCATACTGGCGCCGTATTCATATTCAGGTGGTGATGAGCCGCCAAGCAGCGTTTCGATATATTCGCGTGTCTCGATCATCCGTGGAATCCCGCCCGCGATCATTAAAGCGATTGGAGATTGGTGCATGAAGATTGGCCCGCTGTTGTGAAGCGACGGCCAGCGATCGGCCATACTGTCGGCGAACAGTAGGTGCAGGCTCCTGAAGATGGCTATGACGGCAGAGGCGCGGGTCAATTGGTCCTGACTTAGAACGCCATCCCAACGGCCCGCTTTGATGTGCTCAAACGTCGCTTCCGAAACGCCAAGTAGGGCTGAGGCCTCGCCATTCCCAACGCCCCAAACAGTGAAGACCCGTACAACAGTTTTTGCCGCCGAGGCCGTCAGTCGGCGTCGACTGTCCTCGCCAACAAGGTCGTCTGGGATTTCTGGCGGCTGGCTCATTTCCAATCCCCTCGTTCGCATTTTACGTCGCATGCTATGGCGACGTCTAGATTTGCCGGCTAGTCGACACGATGAGCAAGTTCACTCTGTGCTGTCGGCTTAAATTTACTTGTTTTGTTCCGCCGTCAAATGATTCATAGAATCGTCATGCCGATCCGCCCAAGTCAGCGCTGGTACTACCCGATCGACTGGCGCGAGCTGTCGCAATGCATACGATTCGAGCGTGCCCGCGGTCACTGCGAGCAGTGCCGTCGTCCGCATGGCGAGCGCGTCATGGTTGGTGACAACGGCAGTTGGTGGGATGAGAGCCTAGGGCACTGGCGCGACGCGCGCGGAAGACGGCTACGGGGTATGCCCTCCCCTGCCCTGCTGATAGGCAATCAGCTGCTGCTGGCCGGGTTTCCGGCGCCCGCCTGGCGAAGCACTTTTGTCGTGTTGGCTACAGCGCACCTTGATCAGAACCCGGGTAACAATCACCCGCGCAATCTCGCGGCATTGTGCCAGCGCTGCCATCTCGCCCATGACCGGCCGGCACATCGACGGCAGCGCTGGCAGACGCTATTCTACCGTCGTGCTTT
>ERZ724517.583-NODE-583-length-22014-cov-7.288173_pt1 | contig 22014 bp, 23 predicted proteins | sample MGYA00376050_ERZ724517 | MGnify/ENA primary metagenome ERZ724517 (study PRJEB28724, sample SAMN07190886) | activated sludge metagenome | isolation source: activated sludge of sewage treatment plant in Hong Hong | place: USA: Christiansburg, Virginia | collected... | reverse complement strand
AAAAGAGCAGCAAAAAGGCGGCCGCAGCCGCCCCACGCTCTCGCCGGCCGCGATCAGGCCTGCGGTTCGTCAGGCCAGTTCTTGATGTAGTTCTTGAGCATCTTATTCTCGAAATTCTGCTCTTCAAGGACGGCCTTGGCGACATCGAGGAAAGAGATGACACCCATCAGCGTCGTGCCATCCATGACCGGAAGGTAGCGCGAGTGGGTCTCGATCATCAGGCGACGCAGGTCGTTGGCCTGCATGTCGGGGAAGGCGGTGACCGGATCGCGCACCATCACGTCGCCGACCTTGACGCCATCCAGCGAAAAACCGTGCGTCTTGAGCGCCAGCATGACTTCACGGAAGGTCAGCATGCCCGCCATCTTGCCGGATTCCATGACGACCAGCGAACCGACGTCGAGTTCCGCCATGGTGTCGATGGCGATCACGAGCGCCTGCTGGGGAGTTGCGGTATACAGCGTGCCGCCCTTGAGCTGGATGATTTCCCTGACCTGCATGATGTCTCTCCGGAATTTATAGATTGTTGGACGACCGATGTTAGAGCATCCAGCGTTTTGGGGAAAGCACCACGATCAAACACGCGGGCATCGCGCAGGAAACCCAAGCCATGAAGAACACAGGGTTTTCCCTTGCGAATTTTGCTGAAACTTATGGCATTGGCACTTGTCTCTTGTCATATGCGGCTATAGAATTTGCCATATTACCTAAGTCATATAACGTCAGGATGCTTGGGTAACCTCAATACTCTGGCGACTGGAGAAGAGAATATGTCCAACGTGAAAACCATCGAAAAAATCGACGCTCGCGAAATCCGTCGCAAGCTCGGCCTCAACCAGCAGCAATTCTGGTCGACCCTGGGCGTCACCCAGAGCGGTGGCTCGCGCTATGAAAGCGGGCGCAACATGCCCAAGCCGGTGCGTGAATTGCTGCGTCTGGTCCATGTCGAGCAGATCGACATCAAGTCGATCAAGCGCGAGGACTGGGACGTGATCGAGTACCTGAAGTCCCAGGAACCCGAAATGTACAAGTCGCTGAAGAAATCGGCACGCGGCAAAGGCAGGAAAGCCGCCTGAAAATTGCGCGCTGCCGGGCGTGGACCGCGCCCGCTAGGGGCTTTTGGGTACGACGGCAGGCATCAGGGGGAAACCGCAACCCGGATGCCTGTTTTTTTTCGGATTTCCGCGGCGAAACCGTCCAGCTCGGCCTCGCCCAGACGTTGCAGTCGTGGCGCTGCCGGCTGCAATGACGGCCGCGCCAGGCCGTAGAGATGCACGCCGGCCAGGCTGGCGGCCACCGGTTCGAGCAACGCACAATAGGCATCGCGCGCCGCCGCGTCGGGTGCGCCGCCATCCAGCGCGAACCAGCAGGTCTGAATCCAGGTCGTCGCCAGGGCCGCGCACCGTCTCAGGTTGCCGCGTATCTTCCCGGCATCCATCGGCACACCGTTGATCACCTCGACCTCGGCGGGGGTCGCACGATCGATCTTGAACCAGACTTCGCCATTCAGTTCCCCCAGCACGGCGATGCCATCCTGCACTCCTGCCCGGTGCAGCAGGCTGCCATTGGTAATCAGCCTTACCGGCAGCTTTCCGGCCAATCCATGCTGCTGCAGGACGCGCTGCACCACCCGCACCGCTTCGGGAAACTCGGCGGCGCTGGTCGGCTCGCCATTCCCGGAGAACGCCACATCCATCAGGCGCCGCGCGCCCTCAGGCACGTCGCGCCGCATGAAGTCGCCGTGCAGTGCATCGTCGAGAAAGCCCGCCAGTTCGCTTTCGAGAAGCGGCAGATCGATCGGCGGCGGCCCGCCGCGGGTCAGGTTGTCGACCTGGCAATAGACACAAGCCCAGTTGCAGGCATTATTGACATTCAGGTTGATGCCGACCGACACGCCGCCCGCCCGGCGCGAAATCACGGGATAGACATAGCGCAGGCCGGCGCTGTCGCGGCGATGGTCTTCGATGGTCAGCATGGGACCATTGTATAATCCTCAGCCACTCAAAAGACGAATCCGCCATGCTGATTACCCGCCGCCTCGAATTCGACGCGGGCCACCGCATCCCCGATCACCGCAGCCAGTGCCGCCACCTGCACGGGCACCGCTACGTGATCGAGATCACCCTGTCGGGCGCCATCATCGACAAGGCCGGCGACGCCGCCAACGGGATGGTCATGGATTTTTCAAAGGTCAAGGACTTGGCCAAGCAACATCTGGTCGATGCCTGGGATCACGCTTTTCTGGCGTTTTCCGGTGACAGCACCGTCGTCGATTTTCTGAACTCGCTGCCCGGCCACAAGACGGTCGTCCTCGACCGCGTGCCGACCGCGGAGAATCTGGCGCGTATCGCTTTTGACCGTCTGAACGCGGTCTACCGCGACACGTACGGCAATCATCTGCAACTGGAGCGAATCCGGCTCCACGAAACCCCCAACTGCTGGGCCGACGCAGTGCGCTTGTCCGGCGACTGACACGCTGGAAAATGCGGCTCGTTACTTCTGGCGGGGGCTCAGGGATTCGAACCCTGGATGCCTTTCGGCATGCCGGTTTTCAAGACCGGTGCAATCGACCACTCTGCCAAACCCCCAGCGGGTCAGGATCATAGCATGGTGCAGCGCATAATTGCCCGACCAACCGAGACAGCAATCTATTGAAACTTTGGACCCGCTCCATTAGTCTTAGTCACCGTACCAACCACGAAAGCGAGATTTTGCATGCAAACTGACTTCCAAGTCGCCGGCCAGGGTTCCCAGGAACTTGCCCTTCAACAAAACCGCGTTCTCCGCAACACCTACATGCTGCTGGGTTTGTCGATGGTGCCAACGGTCATCGGCGCACTGCTCGGCATCCAGATGCAGTTCAGCTTCCTTGCCGGAAGCCCCTTCATCGCCTTCATGCTGTTCCTCGGGGTTGCCTGGGGCTTCATGTGGGGGATCGAGAAGAACAAGAACAGCGGCCTGGGTGTTGCGCTGCTGCTCGGCTTCACCTTCTTCATGGGCCTGATGCTCTCGCGCATCCTGCAGGTTGCCCTTGGCTTCTCCAACGGTGGCTCGATGATTGCAATGGCCGCCGGCGGTACCGGCGCGATCTTCGTCACCATGGCGACGATCGCCTCGGTCAGCAAGCGTGACTTCAGCGGCATGGGGAAATTCCTCTTCGTCGGGATGATCGTTGTCCTGCTGGCGGCAGTCGCCAACATCTTCTTCCAGATTCCCGCGCTGTCGCTGACCATCGCTGCAGTGGTCGTGGTCCTGTTCTCGGCCTACATCCTGTACGACATCAGCCGCATCATCCAGGGTGGCGAAACCAATTACGTCACCGCAACCCTAGCGGTCTACCTCGACGTGTACAACGTCTTCGTCAGCCTGCTGCAACTGATCATGGCCTTCACCGGCGACCGCGACTGAGCCTCTGGCGCTTCCCCCAAGGGCGGCTGCGGCCGCCCTTTTTTATGTCACCGGCCCCGCCAGTGACGGTATCCACTACCGACATGGCTTCTCGAAAACCGCGATCGATTCCACGTGACCCGTGTGCGGGAACATGTTCACGACGCCCGCCGCCTTGAAGGCATAGCCCTGATCGTTGACCAGCACCGCGGCATCGCGCGCCAGCGTCGCCGGATTGCAGGACACATAGACGATACGCCGCGGACCATCCGCGCCAAGCGCCTTGACCACCTCAAACGCGCCCTCGCGCGGCGGGTCGATGAGCATCTTGTCGAAATGCCCAAATGCCGCCAGCGATTCCGGCGTGCATTCGAAAAGATTCGCCACGCCAAACTCCGCCAAATCGGCAAGGCCGTTAACAAGCGCACTTTCGCGCCCGCGCTCGACCAGCGCCCGGCTCCCCTCGACGCCGACGACGGAAGCGCCGCAACGGGCGATGGGCAGCGTGAAATTTCCCAGCCCGCAGAACAGGTCGGCGATCCGCTCGCCGGGCCGTGGGTCCAGCAGGCGCATGGCGCGGCGCACGAGAACGCGGTTGACCGCATGATTGACCTGGGTGAAGTCGGTCGGCTTGAAATCGAGTTCTAGTCCGAACTCAGGCAAGCGGTAGGATAAACGCGGACCGGGCAACGGATGGAAGCGATAGACCGTATCCGGCCCCTTGGGTTGCAGGTAGAACACAACGCCATACCGCTCGGCAAACGCCCGCAGCAAATCCTCATCCTGCGCATTCAGCGGTTCGAGAATGCGCAGCACCAGCGCGGTGCACGCTTCTCCGACCGCCACTTCAACCTGCGGCAATCGATCCGGGATGGACAGGGCGGCAATTAGTCCGCGCAACGGCACCAGAATGTCCGAGACATGCGGCGGCAGGATGGCGCAGGAACGCATGTCGGCGATGTAACTGCTGCGCCGCTCGTGGAAGCCGACCAGCGCCCCACCCTTCTTCAGCACGTAGCGCACTCCCAGCCGGGCCCGATGGCGGTAACCCCACGGTGCGCCCTGAATAGGCGAAAGCATTTGTTCTGCGCGGAGTCGACCGATATGCCAGAGGCTGTCTTCGAGGACGCGCTGCTTTGCAGCGACCTGTGCCGACGGCTCGAAATGCTGCATGGAACACCCGCCACAGACGCCAAAATACTCGCAATGCGGCCTTACCCGGGCGACCGAACCGGAAATCACATTGACCAGATGCGCCAGTTCATAACTGGGCTTTCGGCGGAAGCTTGCGTACTCTACAATTTCACCAGGGAGGGCGCCGTCGACAAAAATCGTCTTGCCCTCCAGTCGGGTGATACCACGGGCTTCGTGATCCAGCGATTCGATGACACCGATCGGCATGAACTGCTCCGGAAAAAAAGCGCAAATTTTAACAATGGACTAAACTTCAAACCATGTCTCGCGAACTATTTACCACCTGGACCGAATACCAGTCAGCGATCGACCGCCTGCTGGCCCTAGCCACCAAGCGGATCTGGATCTACGACGAAGATCTCGGCATGCTTCACCTCGAGGCGCCGGCCCGCATCGAGATGCTCAAGCCCGCGCTGGCTGTAACGCACCACGACTGCCTGCGCATTGCCTTGCGCAACACGGCACCGCTCCAGCAACGCCAGCCGCTGTTGCAGCGATTGCTGGCGACGCACAGCCACAATAGCGCCGTGCAGCAAACGCCCGAGCAATTGAGCCATCTGCGCGACTCGATGGTTCTGGTTGACGACGCCCACGCACTGATCCGCTTCGACCGCGACCAACCGCGCAGCAAGTTGCTGCTCGACGAACCCGAAGAGGTCATGCCCTATCGCCGGCGGTTCGAGGAACTTTGGGCCGAAGGAGGAACGCCTGTCGGCGCGACCACCTTGGGCCTTTGAAATGCAAGGCATTCATGCAGTGCAGCATTTGGTTCGCCCAAAGCAAAAATTGATATAATGGCCGTTGATAGGCCTCAAGGCCGTCGATTTTTTGCCTCACTTTTTCTTCTTCTCGATAAGGAAATACCCATGAATAAGTCCATTCTCGTTGCTGCTCTCGTTGCTGTCGCCCTGACCGCCTGTGGTAAGAAGGAAGAGCCGAAGGCTGCTGCCCCGGCCCCGGCCGCTGCTGCGCCGGCACCGGCTGCTGCGCCGCAAGCTGGCATGGCCGGCATGGAAGCCGCCAAGCCCGCCGAACAAGCCGGTATGGCCGGCATGGCTGGCGCTGCTGCTCCGCAAGCCGGCATGGCCGGCATGGAAGCCGCCAAGACCGACTCCGTCGTTGCCAAAGAGCAACAAGGCGGCATGGCCGGCATGGAAGCCAAGAAGTAATTCTTCGCTTTTCACCGGAAGCGGGGCTGCGGCCCCGCTTTTTTGTTGACCGTCAATCCACCTGCCGCCAGTCGAAACCGGCTTCCTGGCAGGCCACCCCGATTCGCTCGGCGGCGCAGCCAAGTGCCGTTGCCAGTGCGCTGACCGCCAGTGCCGGGTGATTGTTCCGTTCGCTCAGGTGCGCTGCCACCAGATGTTGCAGCCGGCTCACGTCGATGTCGCGCAACAGGTCGGCGGCAGCGCTGTTCTCGAGATGGCCGAAGCGGCCGCCGATCCGCCGGCGCAAGGACGGCGGATAGTCAGAGGCCGCCAGCATGTCCGCATCGTGGTTGCACTCGAGAACCAGGCCGTCGATACCCGACAACATATCCCTGATGTGCCTGGTGATTTCGCCCGCGTCGGTCAGCAGGCCGAGTCGCCGCTTCCCGCTGGCGAAAACGAACTGGAGGGGCTCCCGCGCGTCGTGCGGCACCGGGTAGGGCTGGATTTCCAGCGCACCGACGCCGAATGCCGCATGACCGTCGATGATCCGCACATCGACACCCGCCGCAGCGGTCTCGCACGCAGCAAAGGTCCCGTAGCTGAGCCAGACCGGAATTTTGTTGCGCCGGGCGAAGGGAAAGACACCGCCGACGTGGTCACCATGTTCATGGGTTACCAGTATCCCGTTGATCTGTTCGGGCAAGCGGCCCAGGCGCGCCAGGCGCCGGATCGTTTCACGCTGGCCGAAGCCGCAATCGACCATCAGGCAGGTTGCGCCGCTTTCGACGAGCAGCGCGTTTCCCGCGCTGCCGCTGCCGAGCGACGCGAACCTGATCACTGCAATTGCTGGTAGAGCAGGCCGAGTATCTTCTTGGCCGTTTCCGACTGATCCGCCCCGCCCTCGCTGGTCAGCACCCTGACCACGGTGTTCTGGCCAGACTCGCTGACATGGATGCGGTACGGTGTCTTGGGATTGACCACCGGCTCGGAACTCTTCCAGAAGCTCAGCTTGTCCACCCAGCCACCGTCCTTTTTCTTGGCGGCGTCGGTATCCACGTAACGCACGAAATAGAGACCCTTGGAGCGGTCACGATCCTCGACCGTAAAGCCGACGCGATCGAGCGCCAGGCCGACGCGCCGCCAGGCGCGGTCAAAACGCTCGTAGACTTCCAGCGTTCCGGTGCCGTCATTGTTGCCGGCAAGCTTGGCGCGCGGCTCGGCCTTGACGCTGGCCGCAGCGAGACCAGCCTCGGCACGCTGGTTCTCGGCACCGAGGCGCACCATCATGCGCCGCAGCATGTCGGCTTCAAGTTCGGGATCGGCAGCCCGCGGCTGCCAGCGGGTGTCGTCCTTGGCGGAAGAGGTATACACCTCTTCCATGCCCCGGTGGCTGATGAAGATATCGGTCGTTCCCGGCTCGGCGCCCGGTTCGAAACGGGTGCGGAACTTGTCGCGCTCGCCGGTCGAGTACACGGAGTCCAGGAATTTGCCTATCGTGTTGCGGATGATGTCGTCGCCGATCTTGGCGCGGTTCTCGGCCCAGTCGGTTTCCATTACGCCGGCTTCGGGCCGCTCGATGACGATGATGAAGCCGTTTTCCTGCCAGAAATCCTTGACCGGACCCCACAACTTGTCAGCCGGCGCGGTCACCACCAGCCAGCGCTGATTGCCGGTGCGCTCGACGCGGATCTTGTCGACAGTGGGCAGCACCACCGAATTCTTGGCCTGGGCGGCTGGCGTACGGTCCGACGAATAGGCCGAGAAGGTTGCACTGCCCTTGCCCGCCGCATCGGGAACCGCGTAGCGGTCGTCACGGGTGATTTGCGAGAGATCCGGCGGCACCTCGAGCGACGGGACCTTGCCCGCCGACCTGTAATCGATTTTCTTGGAATCCGGAATAATGTCGCTCACGCTGCTGCAGCCAGCCGCGACAACACCCAGGACCGCCAACGCAAGGCTGGAAAGCCGATGATTCATATTCACTCCGTCAGGCAATGAGGCCAGCCAGGCGCATGGCGGCAAGCACACGTCCGTGGTTGGGTTCGGATAGCGGGGTCAGCGGCAAGCGAATGCCGCCCGGCATCAAGCCAAGCTGCTGGACAGCCCACTTGACGGGAATAGGGTTCGCCTCGCAGAAGAGATCGCGATGCAGGCCGAGCAGCTTGAAATGGATCTCGCGGGCCCGGGCGACGTCGCCGGCGGCAGCTGCGACGCACATCTCGTGCATCAGGCGCGGCGCCACGTTCGCGGTGACCGAGATGTTGCCGTGGAAACCGAGCAAGATCGACGCGACGCAGGTCATGTCATCGCCACTGTAGAGGGCGAAATCCTTGGGTGCGCGGGTGATCAGGTCGCAGGCACGGTCGAGGTTGCCGGTGGCATCCTTGACGCCGACGATACCGGGCACCTGGGCGAGACGCAGGATGGTGTCGTTGGCCATGTCGGCCACGGTCCGTCCCGGTACATTGTAGAGCAGGACAGGCAGTTCGACCGCCTCGGCAATCGCCTTGAAGTGGCGATAGAGGCCTTCCTGCGTCGGCTTGTTGTAGTAGGGAACGACGGACAGCGCCATGTCGGCGCCGGCCTTGCGGGCAAACTCGGTCAGCTCGATGGCCTCCGAGGTGGAATTGGCACCAGTGCCGGCGATGACCGGAATACGGCCGGCGGCATGGTCGACCGTGACGCGGATCAATTCGCAGTGTTCTTCGACGTTGACCGTAGGCGACTCGCCGGTCGTGCCGACAATTACGATGGCATCCGTGCCTTCATGCGCATGAAAATCGACCAGCTTGCGCAGTGAATTCAAATCGAGGCTGCCATCCTCGTGCATGGGCGTAACGATGGCGACAATGGATCCGGTAATCATGGCCTGTTGAACAAGAATGTAATCTTACGATTGTAACTGAAGGGTCCATGCGGCGGAAAGACGCTTGGTAACAGATTGTTAGCGCCCGGCCACCCAGCGCAGCAGGCCGCGACCGGCGACCATCCGGCCCCCGGCCAGTTCGAGCGCCGGATGGCGGTCGGCGCCGGCCGTCTGGAGCTGGCGTGAAAACTCTTCCAGCCGGGCTGACGCCGGCGCCTGCCAGCCAAGCTGGCGGAGCCGGTAGCGTAGAAGATTCCTGAGGCGCGGCAGGGACAGCTGACGCAGTGTCGCCAGCGGCAGCGCCTCGCCTTGCGCCATAGACTGCCAGTCGGCTGCGGCCAGCTCGGCGAGCAAGCCATCGGCCTCGGCGAAGCGGGCGGCAGCCTGGGCCAGATTGCGCTCCGCTGCCGGAAAGCGTTCGACGAGCGCAGGCAATACTTCGTGGCGAAGGAAATTTCGGGTCAGACCGGTATCACGGTTGCTTTCGTCGTCCACCCAGGCGAGGGCGTTGGCACGAGCGTAGTCTTCAAGTTCTTCGCGCGTCACCGCGAGCAAGGGACGCAGGACGCGCAGGTCGCGGTCGCGCCTTTCCACGGGAATGCCGGCGGCACCGGCGACACCGGCCCCGCGCAGCAGGTTGAAGAGCAGAGTCTCGGCCTGGTCGCCGCGGTGGTGCCCGAGCACGAGCACGTCGCAGGCGCAGCGCGAAAAGCCTTCGTAGCGGGCCGCGCGAGCCGCCGCTTCGATTCCGCTGCCGCTCCGGGAGTCGACCGATACCCGTTCGAGAACGAAGTGAACGCCGAGGCGCTGGCAATATTCAGCGCAAAACACCGCCCAGAAGTCGGCATTCGCCGACAGGCCATGATGGACATGTACCGCCTGCAGGCGCCCGCCGAGGCCAAGACCGGCGAGCAGGTGAAGCAGGACGACCGAGTCGCATCCGCCCGACAGGCCGACGCTGAGGCGCTCGTCCGCACCCGTCCGGGCCGCGACAAAGGCCGCGACCCGATCGCGAAGATTACTTGGGAGACTGTTCCTTGAAGCGGCCATAGCTCATCAGCCGCTCGTAGCGCGTGGCGAGCAGTTCGGTGGTCGGCATCGCGGAGAGGGTTTTCAGCGCGTCCTGCAGCGCCTTCTTGAGGTTCTGGGCCATCGCCGCGTGGTCGCGATGGGCACCGCCCAACGGTTCGCTGACGATCTTGTCGATCAGGCCCAGCGTCTTCAGGCGCTGCGCGGTGATGCCCATGGTTTCCGCCGCTTCGGGCGCCTTCTCCGCGCTCTTCCACAGGATGGAAGCGCAACCTTCCGGCGAGATCACCGAATAGGTCGAATATTGCAACATCTGCACGAGGTCGCCGACGGCGATCGCCAAGGCGCCGCCGGAACCGCCCTCGCCGATGATGGTGACGATCACCGGCACCTTGAGTTCCGCCATCACGTAAAGATTGCGGCCGATCGCCTCGGACTGGCCGCGCTCCTCGGCATCGATACCGGGGTAGGCGCCAGGGGTGTCGACGAAGGTCATCACAGGCAGGCCGAACTTCTCGGCCAGCCGCATCAGGCGCAGGGCCTTGCGATAGCCTTCCGGACGTGGCATGCCGAAATTGCGATGGATTTTTTCCTTGGTGTCGCGCCCCTTCTGGTGGCCGATCACCATAACCGGCTGGCCATTGAAGCGGGCCAGGCCGCCAACGATGGCGTGATCGTCGGAAAAACTGCGATCGCCGTGCAGTTCTTCGAAATCCGTAAAGATAAGCGACAGGTAATCGAGCGTGTAAGGGCGTTGGGGATGGCGCGCCACCTGCGAAATCTGCCACGGCGTCAGCTTGGAATAGATGTCCTTGGTCAGCTGCGCACTCTTCTTTTCCAGGCGCTCGATTTCCTCGGCGATATCGACGGCGGAATCATCCTGGACAAAGCGCAACTCTTCGATCTTGGATTCGAGATCGGCGATCAGTTGTTCGAAGTCGAGAAACGTTGTTTTCATGGACTGCCCGTTTTCTGGATTGGCGCGTATTTTAACCCAAAGCCCGAAACGCCCGGTTCAATACTCGACCGGCACCGGATCGAGGCTGCGCCACAGGTACCAGGTGGCGACGGAGCGCCAGGGGCGCCAGCGTTCGCCGAATTCGGCGAGCACCTTGCGCGGCTGCTTCTGCCCTTCGAAGTAGCGCTCGAATACTGCCCGTTGCAGCCCGAGATCGTCGAGCGGAAAGACGTCCGGACGCAACTGGTTGAAGATCATGAACATTTCGGCGGTCCACCGGCCGATGCCGCGCACCCCGGTCAGCGCGACGATCACCGCTTCGTCGTCCATCACCTCCCAGGCCGCCGGGTCCAGCCGTCCGGCCACGAAATGTGCCGCGAGATCGCAAACGTACTCGCGCTTGCGCCCTGACAAGCCGCAGCCGGCAAGCCCCTCCGGTCCGGCGGCCAGCACCGCCTGCGGCGAGACCTCGGTCAATGCGGCGACAAAACGGCCCCAGACCGAATCCGCCGCCTTGACCGAAATCTGCTGGCCGACGATCGAACGCGCAAGCGTGGCGAAGGGGTCACCGCGCGAGACGAGGCCGAGGCCGGCATAGTGTTCGACCAGTTCGCCCATGCGCGGGTCGGCCGCCGCCAGATCTGATGCCGCCTGCTGCCAGTAGGAAGGGATCACCGCGGCCTCCATGAAAATCGGGCAAGAAACGACGTCGACCGCAAGCGGCAGTCGGCCCCCTCGCGGGGCCATCCGGCATCAGCCGAACTTGCCGCTCAGGAAGGGGTTGAAGCGGCGTTCTTCGCCGAAGGTGGACATCGGCCCGTGTCCGGGAATGAACTCGACATCGTCACCGAGCGGAAACAGGCGCTCATGGATCGATTTGACCAGCGTATCGTAATCGCCGCGCGGGAAATCGGTACGTCCGATCGATCCCTGGAACAAGACGTCGCCGACCTGGGCCAGCCGCCCCGGTGCGTGGAAGAAGACGATGTGCCCCGGCGTATGCCCCGGGCAATGCAGGACATCGAGCTCGACCTCGCCGAAATGGACCTTGTCGCCCGCCTTGAGCCAGCGATCGGGCACGAAGCTGGTCACGTTCGGGAAGCCGAACATCTTGCTCTGCTGCAGCATGCCGTCGATCCAGAAACGATCCTCCTCATGCGGCCCCTCGATCGGCACGCCCGTGCGCGCCGCCATTGCGCCGACGCCCCCGGCATGATCGATATGGCCATGGGTGACGAGAATCTTGGCCGGCGTCAGCTGCTCCGCTTCCAGCACTTCGAGGATGCGGTCCACATCGCCGCCGGGATCGATGATCGCGGCCTGGCGCGTCTTCTCGCACCAGAAGATGGTGCAGTTCTGCTCGAAAGGGGTGACGGGGATGATGGTGTAGCGCATGGCGTTCAGGAGTTGTGCAGTGGCCGCATTATCGCACGCCACCCGGCGGGCGAAAGCACGCGAGGCGCCTAGCCGCAATAGCGGATATTGGCCCAGTCGAGGAGCAGTTCGGGCATCTGGTAGGCCATGAAGATCAGCGCCAGCAAGAGCGCCGCAAGCGCCGCGCCGACACCGGACAGGAACCAGCGCAGGCGCGGACTCATGCCGACGCCCCGGCAGCGCGCACCAGCGGCTTCTCGTTGATCGGCCACGAGCATAGCGCCGCGACGACCGAGAGGCCGATGGCGATCAGCCAGGCCACGAGGTAGGAACCGGTTTCGTCGAAGATCCGCCCGCCCAGCCAGGCACCGAGGAAAGCGCCGAGCTGGTGGCCGAGAAAGACGACGCCGGTGAGCATCGACATGTAACGCAGCCCGAAAATCTGGGCGATCAGTCCATTGGTCAGCGGCACCGTACCCAGCCACAAGAGCCCCATCACGGCCGCGAAAACCCAGACGACTGCGGTCGACAGCGGAACACTGAGGAAAATCAGGATCGCGATCGCCCGCAGGCCGTAGATCAGCGACAGCAGGTTCTTCTTGCTGTAGCGCCCGCCGCCCCAGCCGAAGAAGAAGGAACCGAAGATGTTGAAGAGGCCGATCAGCGCCACCGCCGTCATCCCGACATTGGCCGTGAACCCGGCATCCACCAGGAAGGACGGCAGGTGCAGCATGATGAAGGCGGTCTGGAAGCCGCACACGAAATAGCCCCAGAACAGGTAATGGAAACTGCGCTCGCCGCCAGCTTCGCGCAGGGCCTGCCTGACCGACTGCCCGGCGCCGGCGGCCGGCTGGTGGCCATCGGCCATCGCATAGGCGAGCGGCGCGATCAGCCCGACACCGCAGCCGAGCAGGATCAGCGCGCTCTCCCAGCCGTAGGTGGAAATCAGCATCTGCCCGACCGGCAGCACCGCGAACTGGCCGAACGAGCCGCCGGCACTGGCGATGCCGAGCGCCAGGCTGCGCTTCTCGGGCGTCGTGTGGCGGCCGATGACGCCCATGATCACCGCGAAGGTGGTTCCCGAGAGGCCGAGGCCGATCAGGACGCCGGCCGAGAGATCGAAAGTCAGCGGCGATGCGGCCTGCGACATCAACACAAGGCCGACGACATAGAGTACTGCCGCACCGAGGATCGTGCGCCCCGCCCCATGGCGGTCGGCCAGCGCGCCGGCGAAGGGCGAACCGAGGCCCCAGATCAGGTTCTGCAGGGCGATGGCGAAGGAGAAGGTTTCGCGGCTCCAGCCATGGCCGGCCGTCATCGGCTGCAGGAAGAGGCCACCGGTATGGCGGACGCCCATCGCCAGGGTCAGGATGACGCAGCCCGCCACCAGGATGACCAGCGGCGTACGCCAACTTGCTGATTCATTCACGCCCGACCCTCCGGATAAACCTGTTGGAACATGCACCTCATGCCGGGTTCCCGGCACGGGCTTCGAGCAACTCCCAGCGCTCGAGCAGCGCCATCAACTCGTCGTCGATCACCGCCAGACGCTCGGCAGCCTTTTGTGCGGCCGGCGGGTCGCTCTGGTAGAGCGAAGCATCCGCTAGGCGCAGGCCCAACTCGGCCTGCTCGCCCTCCAGCGCCGCAATCCGGCCCGGCAGGCCCTCGAGTTCGCGCGCTTCCTTCCACGACAGCTTGTCCACTTTCGCCGGCGCGGGCTCGACTGCTTTCGCCGGCGGCCTCGCCTCCGCCTTCTCGCGGACGGACTCGCGGCCAAGGCTGGCCTTGTACGACGCCCAGTCGCTGTATCCGCCGGCATACTCGCGCCAGACGCCATCGCCTTCGGCGGCGATGGTCTGGGTCACCACGTTGTCGAGAAAAGTCCGGTCGTGGCTGACCAGGAACAGCGTGCCGTCATAGTTCTGCAGCAGTTCCTCGAGCAGTTCCAGGGTTTCGATATCAAGGTCGTTGGTGGGTTCGTCGAGCACCAGCACATTGGCCGGCCGGGCGAACAGGCGTGCCAGCAGAAGGCGGTTGCGCTCGCCCCCGGAGAGTGAGCTGACCGGCGAGCGGGCGCGCTCCGGCGCGAACAGGAAATCCTCGAGATAGCCGATGACATGCTTGCGCGCGCCGCCGATCTCGACGTAGTCCGAGCCCGGTGAAATCACGTCGGCAAGGCTGGAATCCGGATTGAGTTGGGTACGGAACTGGTCGAAATAGGCGACGTCGATCTTCGTCCCCTGACGAACGACGCCCTGATCGGGCTGAAGTTCGCCGAGGATCATCCGCAGCAGGGTCGTCTTGCCGGCACCGTTGGGGCCGATGACACCGATCTTGTCGCCGCGCTGGATGCGGATCGAGAAATCCCGAACGATGGGCCGCTCACCATAGCTCTTGCTGACGTGTTCAAGTTCGGCGACCAGTTTGCCGCTCTTGTCGCCGGCATCGAGCTGCAGATTGACCTTGCCCATGCGCTCGCGGCGGGCCTGGCGTTCGGCGCGCAGCTTGTCGAGGCGCTGGACGCGGAACACCGCGCGCGTTCGCCGCGCCTCGACGCCCTTGCGGATCCAGACCTCTTCTTCCTTGAGCAACTTGTCGGCACGGGCATTGGCCAGCCCCTCCTCGTGCAGCAACTGCTCCTTGCGCTGCTGGTACTGGCCATAGCTGCCGGGAAAATTCACCAGCTTGCCGCGGTCCAGTTCGACGATGCGCGTGCATACGCGATTGAGGAAGGAACGGTCGTGGGTGATGAAGAACAGCGTGACGCCGGTCTCGATCAGCATGTTCTCCAGCCACTCGATGGCAGCGATGTCGAGATGGTTGGTCGGCTCGTCGAGCAGCAGCACCTCTGGCGCGACCGCCAGTGCCTGGGCCAGTGCCAGGCGTTTCTTCTGGCCACCGGAAAGTGTGCCGACACCGGCGTCAGGATCGAGGCCGAAGCGGTCGATGACCCTTTCCGCCTGCGCCTCGTAAGACCAGGCGCCACTGACTTCGAGTTCGTGCTGCAAGGATTCCATGCGCGCTAGCAGCGCGTCGTGATCGCCGGTGCCTTCGGCCATCTGGTGCGATACCTCGTGATAGGCGGCGAGCAATTGCGCGACCTCACCCATGCCTGAAACCACCGCCTCGAACACGGTGGACTCGGTATCGAAGGGCGGCTCCTGCGGCACGTAGCCGACCCGGATCCCCGGTTGCACCCAGACCTCGCCGTCGTCGAGCCGCCCCTTCCCGGAACCGGCCGCCAGCGCCGCCAGCAGCGAGGACTTGCCGGTGCCGTTGCGGCCGATCAGCGCAACACGCTCGCCGGGATCGAGCAGGAAGTCGGCATGATCGAGGAGCGGCACGTGGCCGTAGGCAAGGCAGGCGGCAGAGAGTTTCAGATACGGCATGGGGAGATGGTTCGGCGCCAGGCGTGGCGCGGAGGTCAGGGAGCCGACATTCTAGCGGCTCGGTCTTGATGCACCTATCACAAATTGGCCGGCCACCGGTACAATGCGCGCCTGCCGGCGAGTACGCCACGCCTCCATAGTTAAATGGATATAACACGCCCCTCCTAAGGGCGAATTGGTGGTTCGATTCCACCTGGGGGCGCCATCACGTTTCCGGCCTGACAGTTCCACGATATTCACGAAACCAATCATAGTCCGTTGCGACAATACTTGGTTCAACGTGTGAATGGATAGCGGCAAGCGACCTAAATTGCCACTCCGTTCATCAGACTATAGCCGGACCTGACCCCTCGCGGACGCTTAGGCTTTTCGAAAGCCGTCGTTCAACGCCCAGGTTCAGCGGCAGGGCGCCAGACCCATCCGCCGAACCCGGGCGTTGGGCAACCCATTGAGCGCTGCCCATCTTGCACGCTACTTGCCAGTTACGGCTGAAGCTCGATCTCCCCCGGCTTCCAGGTCTTGTCGAACCACGGCTCGAGCGGCCCGTAGAGGCGCAGGATCATGAACCACCCTTTGCCGGGAATCGTCTGAACCCAGTTGTTCTCGAGTCCTGTCGGCGCACGCGGACCAAAATAGACATCCACCGACCCGTCCGCATTCGTCTTCAGCGCCTTGTTCTGGCTGGTCACGCTCGGAGCCTTTTGATCGGTCTGGACCATCGAGCGCGTCTGGTTGTCATAGACGATGACCGACCAGAAATCCTTGACCGGCACGTTGGGCGGCAGGCGCATCTTGTAGGTCTTGCCGCCGTCGAACGGGTTGCCCTTGGAGTCCTGCACTGCCCATGGATACTGCGACCCCTTGCCGACCATCTTCATCTCCATGGCCGGGGTAACGCCGGTAGCAAAGTAGTAATACTGAATGTAGCCATCCATGTTCGTCACGCCGGGCGCGCTCTCGAACTTGTAGCCGCCGAAGAACGGCAGGCGCCAGGCGCTGTCCGGGAAGAAGTAGGCATCTTTCGAGCGCACCTTGAAGGCGATGGTGCGAGCTGTCACGGCGCCGATGTTTGCCGCATCCGTGAGGATCTTCTTCATCCGTTGGTCGGGCGCGAAAGGCTGGCCTTTGACAATGCCGATGGAGGCAAAGAGGCCTAGCGTCGTCGGGTCGCTGCCTGCCGAGGGCTCTTCCTGGATGACCTGGTTCAGCATATTCCAGAATGAATAGTCACCGGGTGCCACGAAGTTGGCTGGCACGCCCGAGGCATTGGCGAACTTGATCGCCGGAGGATTCGCGGCCTCCGAGAGTTGATAGATCTTCAGGTGCTTCTTGACCAACTCGACGCCGGGCTTCGTGGCGCCATCGACGAGAAAGGCGCGGAAGAAAAGCCAGTTGCCAAACGTGCTCGGCCGAACGACCACATAACCCGCAGGGATCTCACCCTTGTACCCGGGCGGAAGAAAGAGGTACTTGCCACCTTTGCCCCGGTCCTCGCCAGTGATGCCCACATCGGCAACCCAGCGATACCAGAAATCGTTCACCGCGCCCAGGACCTCGGGCGGGATTTCCACGACCAGCGGACCTTTCTTCGTGTCGAGCCAGATGAAGTTGTAGATGGTGTTGTCGTTCGCCGTGAGTTCCACCGTGCGGGGATCGACGAGGTCTTCCCAGATGACGTCGGTCTGGTTGGCCGGCCCGAATTTGCTGAGGGAGTCGCGCATGCCCGCCTGATTCACGATCGGGATCGCCATGAGATAGGCCTGCAGGGCGCGCGAACGATCGAGATTGTCATAGATCTTCTCGACGGTATCGGCCTTGGGATAGCCGTAGGTCAGATTCAGGGTGCCGATGGAGCTTTCGATCTTGTCCGGCACGGCGACGCCCGGAGCGATGGGGGTCGAGAACTTGAACTGAGGTTTCACCGGCGCTTTGGCAGGCGCCTGCCCGAAGGCTCCACCCGACGCGAACAAAACGATGGCGGCCACTGCCGCCAATAGGTAGTTTCGACTGCTTCCCTGCATAGTCTTTCTCCTTTTGAGGGGTAAATTCTAGGTTGCTTACTGTGCGTCCGCGTCCCGACCGGTACGGCCCAAGACGTCATAGATATCAGAATTATCCAATAGTTCCGGCAATATTGAACAATTTCGAATAGAGGACGCTGTCCGAACGGCTTCTCCCGCAAGGCATTGCGGGCGCTACTTTCATATTCACCTCGTTACGCGACAGCCTGAAACTGACCTGCGGTTCAAGGCGGGCGTAACCACAGGTCTGTAGATTTCACACGTTCATTGCGATCCACTGAATGAAAATAATGATTCAGAGTGCCACTGGGAAGGACCGTCTGTTCTCTAACGCAGAAGCAAGCTCAAAACTATCCAACCAGAAATCTGCAACACCAGCGCGATGTCGGGCAATTTTGCGTTGATGAAGATGACCTTTGCGGGTCAGTTGTTGAGTGTCAGTGACACCGACTCTGGGGCGATACCTTTCGTGCTATCGTTTTGCGCCGTAATCCTGAGACTATCTCTTGAAAAACTTCGACGACACTCTATCAGGACCGGTCGGTGGCCTATGAGCACAGCAAGGGGAGCATTGTGAATCCGAAAACGGCGGCCGACGGCAAGGATGTTGCGAACGAGGAACGATGTAGCGACCTGATCATGCTGGGCTTGATGGCGCCGTTTGCAGGGCTTGGTGCTGGATTGATCGGGGCATTTTTCCGGCTGGCACTCGAGCAGGCGAATGGATTCCGCGATTCCCTGATAGCCCGCATGGAAATCTTCGGTATCGCTGGATTCGTGCTCTTCGTGACACTTGCTGCGGGCGCGGCCACCATCGCTGCATGGATGGTGCGATGCATCGCACCTTCAGCATCGGGAAGCGGGATTCCGCGGGTCATGGCGGTATTGGATGGCAAGATGGCGCCGGCACCACTGCGCGTTGTCCCAGTCAAGTTTCTGGCTGGGACATTTGCCATTGGTTCAGGCCTGGCGCTGGGCCGCGAAGGACCGACCGTTCAGATGGGCGCGAGCATCGCGTACCAGATTGGAAAGCTGTTGCGACGGAGCTGGACGGATTGCCGTGCGCTGATGGCAGCGGGAGCTGGCGCTGGTTTTGCGGTGGCATTCAATGCGCCCATCGCGGGAGCTTTATTCGTTTTCGAGGGGCTGCTGAAGCGCTTTGAGGGGCGGCTGGTCATTGCTGCGCTTGCCGCCTCTGCCGTTGCGATTTGGGTCGGGCGCGCGATATTCGGCGACACACCCGAATTCACAGTGAGACCCCTTACGCAACCTAGCCTGGACAAAGTGCCGTTTTTCGTTTTTCTCGGCATTGTGGCAGGACTTGCCGGCACGCTGTACAACCGGACGTTGCTCGCCACTCTAAGGATTACCGACCGGTTTTCCAACTTGCCCGTAGAACTGCGAGCCGCGATGGTGGGCACGGCAGTGGGAACGATCGCATGGTTCGCCTCAACGCTGGTTGGCGGCGGCGACGGACTTGCACAACAGGCGCTACGCGGCGAAGGCACACTGGTAGTACTCCCTGCTCTTTTCTTGTTCCGTCTCGTTCTCATCGCGTGCTCTGTCGCCGCAGGGGCGCCTGGGGGCTTGCTGGTACCGTTTCTGGCGCTCGGTGCCGAACTCGGTCTTTGGATCGGATTGCTCAGTGCGCTCGTTTTCCCTGGCATGACGTTTGAACCGGAAGGCTTTGCCTTGGTCGGAATGGCGGCACTCTTCACCGCAATCATCCGTGCGCCGCTTACCGCAATTGTGCTGGTTGCCGAGATGACCTCCAATCAAACGATGTTGCTGCCGATGATGGTGGCCTGCTTTGCAGCGATGCTGGTGTCGACGCTGTTCGGCGACATGTCAATCCTTGACTCGCTCAAGGAACGGGACCGCTGACCCGTTATCTGATGGTGGCGAGTTTACAACTGCAGATGCTACGCTAAGCGACCAATTAATCCATAGCGGCTCACACTCCAAAGCCACAACACGGATTTGCGTCATCGCGTGGAGATTCCCATCAGGCGGGGCAATTTGCGTGCCGACGCACCCACCAAAAAGAATGCTCGACACAACCACCGTCAAATATCTCTCGTTCAAGCCCCCACTTCACAAGACTTCATGACGCTACTCATAGCGGACGGTGGCAAAATGCCAAGATAATGTGTCGTCACAGACGAGTTCAATGAAAAGGAGGCTATTCCTTGTTCGCACGCAATGCGCCTCACCCTTCAGAAAACGAGAGCCAACATGAAGCCCAACTGGTATGAGCGGACGCTGCTACCCTACCTGATCGACTCGGCGTGCAGCGTCAAGGCCGTGCGCTACCAGCGCGAGAAGGTCGTGCCGCTGGCAAGAGGACGGGTGCTGGAGATTGGCATCGGCACCGGCCTCAACCTGCGCCATTACGACAAGGCCAATATCCACTCGATCACCGGGCTCGACCCGGCGCTGGAAATGCACAAGCTGGCCCACAAGCGCATGCGCAGCGCCGGCCTCGAGGTCGAACTGGTCGGCCTCTCCGCCGAGCGCATTCCGCGTGCCGACGCCAGCTTCGATACGGTCATCGTCACCTACACCCTGTGTACCATCCCCGACCCGCTGGCCGCGTTGAAGGAAATGCGCCGCGTGCTGACACCCGGCGGCCAGCTCATCTTCTGCGAGCACGGACGCGCGCCCGACGCCGGCGTCCGCCGGTGGCAGGAGCGGATCACGCCCTGGTGGAAGAAAGTCGCCGGCGGCTGCCATCTCGACCGCGATATTCCCTCGCTGCTGAACGAAGCGGGTTTCGACTGCCCGGACCTGAAGACCATGTACCTGCCGGGGCCGCGCCCCCTCTCCTACAATTTCTGGGGAGTCGCCTTTGCGCGCCCGGGGCATGGCAGCTGAGGCAACCGGACCGGGGGCGCCGGCGCCGTGAAAGCGCGCAAGTCGCCGCCACGCCATACTGTCGACGTCAGCGAAGAGGCCGGTGTGCGGTCCCTGCACTTCGGCTCGGACTGGGTGCAGGGGGGCATGCGCATCGCCCGGCCGTGGTCGCTGGAACTCGCCTACACCCGCGAGATGATGGCCGGCCTGCTCTTGCGCGAAGTCCCCCACTGGCCGCGCAGTGCCCTGCTGATCGGTCTCGGTGCCGGTTCGCTGGCCAAGTTCATCTACCGCAACCTGCCCGCCTGCCGCATCACCGCCGTCGAGATCAACCCGCAGGTAGAATTCGTCGCCCGCCAGTATTTCCGCTTGCCCGACGACCCGCTCCGCCTGAGCGTGATCATCGGCGACGGAGCGGATTACATGACGGCCGGCGACCGCCACTACGACTACATCCTGGTTGACGGCTTCGATGCCGATGCGCGCGCCGGCGCCCTCGATACCCTGCCCTTCTACCAGGCCTGCCGCGCCCGGCTCAGCGGGCCGGGGCTGCTCTGCGTAAACCTGCTCGGACGCAGCAAGGGCTTCGCCGGCAGCGCCGACCGCATTTCGACGGCCTTCGACGGGCGCACCGCGGTGTTCCCGTCCTGCGACAGCGGCAACACCATCGCCTTCGCCACGGCCGGCGACCCGGTAGCCGTCAGCCTCGACGCAATGCGCGAGTCGGCAAGCCGTTTGAAGAAAGCCACAGGCCTCGACCTGCTGCCGACGATCAGCCGCCTGCAACTCGCCCAGCCACTGCCGGGCGGCGTGCTGCGGATCTGACCGCTTGCGGTCGACCCTGATTTTCAGGCGATTTTTGCTTGCCGCCTGCCGGACTTACCGTCAGGCCGCTAATTGCGGGCCGTCTGCGGGCCGAAGCCGTGTTCGGCGGCATAGAGCGCAACCTGGACGCGGCTCGTCATGTTCAGCTTTTTGAAGATATTCTGCACGTGGATCTTGACCGTGCTTTCGGCAAGATCGAGGCTGCGGGCGATTTCCTTGTTGCTCTCGCCACGGGCCAGCGAGGCGAGGATGTCACGTTCGCGGGGCGAGAACTTGTCGCGATCGGCAATCATTTGCGCCGATTTGGGTTGCTCGCGCACCCCCTGGACCAGCTTGGCCGTCATCTGCGGCGAGACCACCGAGTCCCCCTCGGCGGCGCGGCGGATGGCGTCGAGCAGAGCATCCATCTCGATGTTCTTGAGCAGGTAGCCGCTCGCCCCGGCGCGCAGCGCCTCCAGCAGGTCCTGCGCATCCTCGGAGACGGTCAGCATCAGCACGCGCGCGCCGGGCACCTCCTCGACGATGACCTTGACCGCCTCAAGCCCGCTGATGCCCGGCATGTGCAGGTCGAGCAGGACCAGGTCAGGCTTCAGCGAGCGCGCCCGCTTGATGCCCTCCAGCCCGTCGCCCGCCTCGTCGACGACTTCGAAGTCGTCGTGGCGTTCGAGCAGTGCCCTGACCCCGCTGCGGAACAGGACATGGTCATCGACCAGCAATACACGGATCTTTTCAGTCATCTCACGCAACCTTTGCTTGTTTTCTCGGCAGGATCAGGCGCACCAGCGCGCCCTTGCCCGGTTCCGAGCTTATCTGACACTCGCCGCCGATGCGATGCGCCCGTTCGCGCATGATCTGCAGGCCGACATGGCGGTCCGAATGGGCCTTGGGTTCGGTAAGTGGATCGAAGCCGCCCCCGTCATCGCTTACCCGGACTTCGAGTCCGTCCCGCGATCGTCCGACGGAAACG
>ERZ724517.582-NODE-582-length-22044-cov-12.280004_pt1 | contig 22044 bp, 24 predicted proteins | sample MGYA00376050_ERZ724517 | MGnify/ENA primary metagenome ERZ724517 (study PRJEB28724, sample SAMN07190886) | activated sludge metagenome | isolation source: activated sludge of sewage treatment plant in Hong Hong | place: USA: Christiansburg, Virginia | collected... | reverse complement strand
GCCGGGTGACCGATGCAGTATTCGAGCAAGGGCCAGACAGCAGAGTCACAGCGGGCAACCACCCGGTCGGTCCATCTGAGGAGGGCGGCGAAGAGGTAGTCAACGAGTTGGTCGGCGTTGCTGAGCGAGTGAAAAGTGGCGTCGACGAATGTGCCGATGATTGGGTCCACATCGCCCTCGCGGTAGCGGTTCAGGGCATCGAAAGAGCGAGTGCTCTCGGTGAGGAGGCCTGCCGACAGAGGAATGCTGGAGCGGCGGGTCAGTCCGGCGCTGCGGAGCATGCGTTGAATGAGGAGGCGGCCGGATCGGCCGTTGCCGTCGGGAAACGGCTGAACGGCCTCCAAGTGGGCATGGTGACTGCGATGTGGGCCAGGGCGCCAAGGTCGGTTCGGTTGGCGAAGGCGACGATGTCGGTCATTGCCGCCGGCACACGTTCCTGGTCACTGGAGCTCGATGACCTCGACCGTGTCGAGTGGGGAGTTGCGGGACAGGGCCGCGAGCAGGGTGGCCACATTCGACGCGATGAGTTCAGCGTTGGACTTGTGTGGGTCGTTCGACGGAGGCGCATGTTCCGCGACTGCAATCGAGCTGGCAGCTGCCGTCAGGTTCTCGATCTGCGACGACATGGCCGCTTCTGTCCGCAGTGCGATGACCGAAAACCCCGCCAGGTTGGCACCGGTTCGTTCGTCGAATCGGGTGATGGCGGCCTCGGCCGCCGCTACGTCGGCCGCCAAGGAGCCCGAGAGCGGAATGGACGAGCGGTCGGCGATCAGGGGGGTCACCGTGGTTTCGTTGTCACCGCTCACCTGGGCTCGTCGGCAGCGGCGGATCAAGGCGTCGTCGCGGGGCATCCACAGTCGGGACTCCGTCGAACATGCTGGCCATGGGTCATCCTTCGCGAAGGCTTCCAGCGAGGAAAGCTTGCGTGACCAGGCTTTGGCACCGTGGCTGATGAGCCAGGTGTCGGGCAGATGTAGTTCGCCCGCAGGCGGCGCCGCTCGGCGCGCCATGATGGGCCGATGACCTTCGTCGCCCTTCGCTACGACATGCGGACGACCCGCGGTGGGGTGGACCACGCCGCCCTGTACCGGGCCGCCATGGAACAGATTCGTTGGGCGGATGGCTTGGGGATCGACTCGGTGGTGCTTTCAGAACACCACGTCAGCGAGGAGGGCTACCTACCGTCGCCGCTGGTGATGGCCGGGGCGGTGGCCGCCGCGACGAAGCGCATCAACATCACCATCGCAGCGCTGGTGGCCGGGCTGCACCACCCAATCCGGTTGGCCGAGGACCTGGCGGTGCTCGATCACCTTTCTGACGGTCGGCTGATGGTGGTGCTGGGCATCGGCTACCGCACCATTGAGTTTGAGGTGTTCGGGGCGGACCGCGCCCGGCGGGGACCACTGTTGGAGGAACTGGTGGCGGTCCTGCGTCAGGCCTGGACGGGCGAACCGTTCGACTTCCGCGGAACCACGGTGGTGGTCCGGCCCAAGCCGTTGACGCCTGGCGGGCCGATGTTGGCGGTGGGCGGATCGGTGGACGCGTCGGCCAAGCGGGCGGCCCGGCTGGGACTGCCGTTGTTCGCAGGGGACGACCATCCCGAACTGAAGGTGATCTACCAGCTTGAGTGTGAACGGCTGGGTCACCGTGGCGGCTGGTCGGTAATCCCGTCAGGTCCGATGTTCGTCCACATCAGTGACGACCCGGAACGCGATTGGGCCAAGATCGGACCGGTCGCGCTGGCCGACGCAGCGGTCATGCGCTCCTGGCAGACCGCGGGCAATCGATCGCTGACCGAGTCCGAGGCGACGACGATCGATGAACTGCGCACCGAGGGCAAGTACCAGGTGCTCACCCCGGACGAGTGCGTCGAGCTGTGCACCAGGGTGCACACGTTGACGCTGCATCCGCTGTTGGGCGGCATTGACCCAGCCCTGGCGTGGCAGAGCCTGGAACTGTTCGCCGGTGAGGTGCTGCCCAAACTCCAGACAAGTTGAACGATGGATATATCAAAGGTTCGACATACATAGCGGACGTTATGTATCTTGCTCGCCTGTGGCCACCCAGGAATTTCGACGCGCCGAGACGCGCCGCCTGTTGCTGACCGCCGCCACCGAACTGTTTGCCCGGCAGGGATACCACGCCACCTCGGTCGAGACGGTCGCGGCTGCCGCCGAACGCACCACCGGTGCCCTCTACGACCACTTCGGGGGCAAGCCGGGCTTGTTGGTGGCGTTGCTCGAAGACTGGATCGCCCTGACGGTCGCCGGGCTGACCGCCGGCATGCAGGGCGTACCCGACCTGGACGGTCGCCTGGCGGCGATGTGGTCCGGGTTGATCCACACCGACGACGAGGCCGGAGACGCCTGGCTGCTGTTGGAGTTTGAACTGTGGCTGCACGCGGTGCGCGACCCGGAGATCGGGCAGATCGGCGCCGAACGCTTTCGACAGATGCGCGGTGGACTGGCCGTCGCGCTCAACGACTGGTCCGCCGAGTTCGCAATTGACTTGCCGGGCCCGGCGGACGAAGTGGCCGCCCAACTGATCGCGTTGCTGGTCGGTATGGCGTTCCAACATCGGATTGATCCGGCGGCCGTGCCGGCCGGGGTCGTCCTGGCGGGGCTCCGGCGCCTGCTCGAGTTGCCCGGTCAGCCGATGCTGCTCGCCGCGTCGGCTGACCAATCCCTACACGTTCACTGAACAGAAACCACTCATCCAACCAACCGGAGTCATCCATGCAAACCGAACTTGCCAAGAAGCTGGGTATCGAGTTTCCAATCTTTGCGTTTACCCACTGCCGCGACGTGGTGGTGGCCGTGTCCAAGGCCGGCGGGTTCGGCGTACTTGGCGCCGTCGGGTTCACCCCGGAACAACTGGAAACCGAACTCACCTGGATTGACGAGAACATCGGCGACCTGCCCTACGGCGTCGACATCGTGATCCCCGGCAAGTACGAGGGCATGGGCGAGGACGACGCCACCAAGCTCGAGCAGGAACTGAAAGACCTCATCCCCGAACAGCACCGCAAGTTTGCCAACGAACTGCTCGAATCGCACGGGGTGCCCGAGATTCCCGACGCGGAGAAGATGCAGGAACTCCTCGGCTGGACCGAGGCCACGGCCGGCCCCCAGGTGCAGGTGGCGTTGTCGCACCCCAAGGTGAAGCTGTTGGCCAACGCGCTGGGCACCCCCCCGCCCGACGTGATCGAGGAGATCCACGCTTCGGGTCGGCTGGTCGCGGCGTTGTGCGGTGCCGCCTCGCAGGCGGTGCGCCACGCCAACGCAGGCGTTGACATCGTGATCGCACAGGGCACCGAAGGCGGCGGTCACACCGGCGACGTCGGCTCGATGGTGCTGTGGCCCGAGGTGATCGACGCGCTGGGCGACACCCCGATGCTGGCCGCCGGCGGCATCGGCACCGGTCGTCAGATGGCTGCGGCGCTGGCCATGGGTGCGCAGGGCGTGTGGACCGGCTCGCTCTGGCTCACCGTTGAGGAGGCCGACGTGCCGCCCGCTCAGATGAAGACCCTGCTCGATGCCGGAAGTCGCGACACGGTGCGGTCCCGTTCGTGGACGGGCAAGCCATGTCGTATGTTGCGCAACGACTGGACCGAGGCGTGGGAGGCGGAGGGCAACCCCGATCCGTTGGGCATGCCGATGCAGTTCATGGTCACCTCCAATGCCGTCCAGCGGGGTCACAAGTACCCGGAGCAGGCAAAGGACGTGAACTTCAACCCGGTCGGCCAGATCGTGGGCCGCATGAACAAGATGCGCCCCACCCGCGACGTCATCTTTGACATGGTGAGCGAGTGCATCGATGCCACCGAACGTATGCACAACCTGATGAACCAGAACGCGGAGGTCTGACATGGCCGGCGCAACGGTGAGCCTCGACGCGAATGAACCTCAAACCGAGCCCGTAGCGGGGATGGCTGCGACAGCAGGCGGGTGCCCGTTCACCGGGGCGGTCGCCCGTGGGCCCATCGAACCGATTCCAGTGAGGGAGGGGTTTGATTTCACCGACCCCGACCTGATCGCCGATCGAATCCCGCTGGAGGAGCTGGCCACGCTGCGTCAGACCGCTCCAATTTTCTGGAATCCGCAGACCCGCGAGGAATCGTCCTTCGACGACGGTGGGTTCTGGATGGTGAGCCGTCACGAGGACGTCAAGGCCATCTCGTCGGCCCGAGAGGGCTGGTCGAGTGAGGAGAACACCGCGGTCGTGAAGTTCGACGGCGCGACCGTGGGCCCCGACGAGCGGGCGATCCAGCGCGAGATGATCCTCAACATGGATGCGCCCCGTCACACCAAGGTGCGCGGGATCATCGGCCGGGGCAGCTTCACCCCTCGTGCCATCGGCCGGATCGCGGACGCGCTCGACGCGCGGGCACGGCAGATCGTCGCCGAGGCGGTGGCGCGCGGCACCGGGGACCTGGTGCTCGACGTGTCGTCGGAGTTGCCGCTGCAGGCCATCGCCGACCTGGTGGGGTTTCCCCAGGAGGACCGCAAGCGAATCTTCGATTGGTCCAACCAGATGGTGTCCTACGACGACCCCGAGTTCGACGTCGAGCCGGCAGTCGCCGCCGCAGAAATCCTGGGCTACGGCATGGAGCTTGGGGAGGCCCGTAAGGCCGACCCGGGCAACGACATCGCCAGCAAGTTGGTGACCGCCGACATCGACGGTGAACTGCTGACCTCCGAGGAGTTTGCCTACTTCTGCCTGATCCTGGCGGTGGCCGGCAACGAGACCACCCGCAACGCGATCAGCCACGGCATGCAGGCGTTCTTCGAGAACCCCGACCAGTGGGAGTTGTTCAAGGCCGAACGCCCTCAGACCACCGCCGACGAAATCGTGCGATGGGCCAGTCCAATTGTGATCTTCCAGCGAACTGCCACCACCGACCACGAGCTGCACGGCACCACCATCCGTGCGGGTCAGCGCGTGGGCATGTCGTACAGCTCGGCCAACTTCGACGAGACGGTCTTCGACGAGCCGCACCGCTTCGACATCACCAGGGATCCCAACCCCCACGTGGGCTTCGGCGGTGGGGGTGCCCACTACTGCATCGGCGCCAACCTGGCACGGATGGAGATCAACCTGATGTTCAACGCCATCGCGGATCTGGCGCCCGACATCGCCCCACTGGGCGAACCCCGACGGCTTCGGAGCGCCTGGATCAACGGGATCAAGGGCCTGCCGGTTCGCTACGCCTGACGAACGTTTGTGGTGCTCGGACGGCGACGCGCCGGCTTCGGCCGGCGTTGGGTTCCTGACCAAGGACGGATCCCACCGGGCGTCGTTCGTGGCCGCCCGCCTCGAACGGCTGAGTGTCCCCGGCATCGCATTTGCCGATGGCCAGTGGTGCCACCCTGGGACCCTCAACTTGAAGAGCGGGTGGGCGAGGCCGTTGGCGCCGAGTTGCGGGCGGCGGGGGCCAACCTCACCGGCGCTGTCTCTGCGTCAATGTGCTGCGCCACCCGGCCTGGGGACGGGCGCAGGAAACCTATGGCGAGGCCCCCCACCATGTCGGCGAACTGGGGGCAGCGCTGCCCCGCGGCCTCCAGCGTCACGTGATGGCGTGCGTCAAGCACTTCGCGGCCGCGGCCGACGTGGCCGTCGTGGTGGTCGGATACACCTACACCGACGAGGGTGAGCACATCGGCGAGACCGATCCTGGGTTGTTCGAGCTGTTTCCCACGACGGACGATCCCGGGTTTGGTTGAACGTTTCCAAGTGTCGATCGCCGACCTGCCGCCAGCCACGAAGCCCGAGTGTCTGTCCGATCGGCCACGGGGTTTCAGCGCGGGTGGGGACCGAAGCTCGCGCGGCCCAGGCCGGTCCGGGGCTGGTCGACGTTCTACTGGGTAAGCCTGGATCCACCGGTCTGGTGGGGTGGTCGGGGCGTGTAGAAACGCAGAAAGTGCCTTCCTGTATGGGAGAATGACGGTGTTGAAAGCCAGTCACAACTGAGATCAGAAAGACACTTTCTGTGAACACATCTTGCCATAGTTCCGACCGGATTGAGGTGGTCTTCGATCACCCGAACCTGGTGTCCGATTCGGGCCTGCTGTTGATGTCCACCCTGGCCAGATGCCTCGGACTTCCCGGCCTGGTCCGCTACTGGGTTCACACCAAAGCCCCGAACCCCGCGGCCAAGGTGATGACACTCGTGATGGGCATGATCGCCGGGGCGACCCGCAACGGCACCGTCCCGGCGTTCCCGTTTGGGTTCGGGCTCTCCTACTCCGAGTTCGAGCTCACCGATGTGACCATTTCCGTGGACCAAGGTGCGCTCATTTTCAGCTGCGTGACCCAGCGCTACACGCCTGGGTAGCGGCCACCGGCGGCTGTTTCGATTCGTGGTTGGCCGCCACTCGGCCGACCCCAAGCGTCAGAGGTTGGATCTCGACCTCCCGGCGACGGCGACACGACGCGGAGGCTCGTAAGGCTGCTCAGACGGTCAGGTGGTCGGGCAGTTCGGTCAGGTCGTACAGGCGGTCCTGCGAAACGATTTCACCCAACGCCTCTTGTTGGAGTTCGTTGCCGACACCGGCCACGGCCTCCTCGAGTTCCGGCAGGCAGACGTGGTACACGGCGTCCACCTCGCCGGTGCCTCGGCAGATGGCGGCCAGCCGGCTCGGCTGGGGCTCGCTGGTGACGGTCACGATGTGGGGCTGGCGGCCTCGGCGGTGTCGGATCATGCTGACCCCCTCGTGGCGGATGTTCTGCACCCGGTCGGAGCGGATCGAGAACTTGCACGACACCGCAGCGTGCAGGATGGGCCGCTGGAAAACGTCACCGTGCATGAACCCGACGGTGACGTCCGGAGAGATCATGTAGTCCTGACCCAGCTCCACCTTCAGGGTGGGGTCAGCCCCGACCAGCTCGTTGAGACGGGCCAGGTGGGCGTATTGACGGAACTCCGAGATGGCGCCGCCGCGCCGGACCTCCCATGGACGTCGCTGGTCAAGGCGCGGAAGTTCGGCCGCCAGGTACTCCTTCACGCCGTCCTCCAGGTTCATCCCGGCGGTTTGGGCGTTTGGGGCCTGATGGGAGATGCCGAGCACCTCCAACACGCCCCGAGCGATGTCGGTGGACCCATGGTTGGCGATGTCTGCGGTGTTGGGTTTGTCGCCGACAAACCCGAGCAGGTCAAGAACGAAGGGGGCCGCCATCGGGGGTCGTTACTTGACGGCCGCGTCCGAGCTGGTCGCAAAGGCGTGCTCGTAGACGTAGTTGGCCAGGGCCTTGCCCAGCTGCGGGGGAACGGCGTTACCGATCTGGCGGGCGATCTCGATTTTGGTGCCCTCGAAGATGTAGCTGTCGGGGAAGCTCTGAATGCGTGCCGCCTCCCGATGGGAGATCACCCGGTTTGCGCTCGGATGCAGGTAGCGGCCCTTCTCCGGCTTAAAGAACTCGGTTCGGATGGTGGCCGATGGCCGATCCCAATGGGCTCGACCCATCACGTCGGTGGTGCCGGTGGGCTTGTTCAGCCAGCAGGCGGGCGTGATGTCGGGACGTTTGGCCATGAGGTCGAATCGGTTACCGCCGGGCGGGATGGCCCGGTATCGCTCCATGGACTCGGGCCGCGGCCGACGCCCGAAGTGCAGGTGCTGGTCGTCGCCGGAGATGTAGGGATCGGTGCCCTTGGTGCGCGATGGAAGATCCTCGATGGCATCACGGACGGTGACTTGCGGGACCTGCCCCTGGCTGCCCGGACCGTGTGTGGGCGTGGGAGGCCAGGGCAGCTTCCGGTCGACATCGCGGATGGCAATCAGGATGCCCCGCCGACGCCGTTGTGGCACGCCGTAGTCGGCCGCGTTGAGCACGCCGTAGGCGGGCGTGTAGGCGGACAGCTCGGTGTCGTGGTTCAACAGGTGAAGCAGCTCGGCGAACTGGGCCGACTTTTGAAACTCGGGCACGTTCTCGATGACGAAGGCCTGGGGCTTCAGGGTGCGGACAGCGTCGAGGTAGTGCTTCCACAGGCCGTTGAGCGATGCCCGTGACTCGTCGTCGCGGTCTCGGCCCAGCGGGCTGAAACCCTGGCAGGGCGGCCCGCCAATGATCAGGTCGATCTCGTCGGGGTAGGCGGGGCTGTCCTCGATGTCGCCTGCGTACACCTCGCAACCAAAGTTGCGTTCGAAGCTCCGCGCTGCGGCCGCCTCGTGCTCAACCGCAAACACCGGCGTGTAGCCCCGGTCGGCCAGGTGGAACCCCAGTGACAGTCCGCCCGCCCCGGCGAACAGGTCGAGCGTGGTGATCGGCCGCAGCGGCGCGCCGTCGTTGACGCTGGTTCGCTGTGCCGACTCGCTGCTGGATTGCCCTGTCATCTGCTGGTACCTCCGGGCCATCGCCTCGTTCCCCATCGCGTTGAACGCCATAGCGCGCGTCCAATTGTGACAGCGGGGTGTGACAACGAAGGCGGCGTGACCCCGATGGGCTCGAACTCCGTACCAACAGGGTAGAACCTGGGCGCTCGGCCCCGGCGACAGTGGCCCTTCCCACCCGGTTCCTCCACGACTCGTGCGACTAATCGGTCAGCTGGTTCGGGACCGCACCGCGGTGTCAACCCGCCCCGCGGCCTCCGCCGGATCCTCGTGCTCCCAAAACCGGAGCACCGTCCACCCTTCCGCCTCCAGCCGGGTGTCGGTCTCCCGATCCCGCTCAACCGTGCCGTCCAGCTTCGCCGCCCAGAAGTCTGCGTTGGCGGTCGGCCGGGTGGCGTGGGTGGGGCAACTGTGCCAGAAGCAGCCATCCACAAACACAGCCACCTTCGCTCCGCGAAACACCAGGTCGGCCCGCCGGTTGAGCCCGGCGATCGGCCGCGCATCCACCCGATACCGCAGGCCCCGGCGCCAGACCGCTCTCCGCAGCGCCATCTCTGGGCGCGTATCCCGGCCCCGGTTGGCCTTCATCGACCGACGTGAGCCATCGGAGGAAGCCCACGACTCCCCGCTCACCGGCCGACCTGTTTCATCGGAGCAAGTGTGCCGGCGCCGGCCGGGCGACGACGTCGGTGAAGGTGTTCACCAGCGGCGTGCAGGTTGCCAACGATGCACGCTCGCTTCGCAAGGTCAGACGGCAGCGGTCCAGTCCAGGGCGAACTCCTCGATGCGGTGGGGGTTGACGCGGGCCGGCAACCGCACACCGGGCTGCAACCGGTGCTGCTGGATGGCGGGCACCACCACCGACTGGGTGATCGGGATGGGTGGTGCGCCGTTCATCAGGACGAGCACCGAGACCGTGACGATCGGGTCTCCGTTGAGATGCCCGGTTGGTTCGGCGGAGACCACCTGAGCCTCCGTCGGGATGGTTTGTGCCGAGGATGCAGCCAGGCCGACGGTGGAGGACGTCAACGCGTTGGTGTGCGCAGCCATCCTCTGATTCATCTCGGCGAGGCGGACGCCCACCGGTGGTGTGTCGCGGCTCAGCTTCTTCGCTGCCCGCTTGGTGTCCCCGATGTCTTTGAAGAGCCCCATTTCAGCGTCCGGTGTAGAGCGTGTTGAACGCCGAGGCCACCGCTGGGTCGGAGGCGATGCGGGCGTTCCACCCGTCCATGGCCATCTGCCACTGAGCCGCACCGACGCCGTGTCGAGCGGCCAGTTCCGGCCCTCGCGCCTGGTCGTAGCCAACCTCGGCAAAAGACCGGGAGATGGTGACGTAGAGCACCAGGTCCACTCCGGCAATCGCTTCGGTCCCGTCTGCCGATGGCGGTGCCATGCTGGGTGCCTGGTTCAGGTACTGCGCCCCTGCAGCCTGCTGGGCGGCGCCGTTGGCCTTCGCCGCTTCGGCCAGTTGACCCGTTTGGGCGATCAGCCCGGGGGCTGCATGCGCCATGTCCGTCAGCCCCTTGATGTCTTTGAAGATTCCCATGATGAAACTGCCTCCTCTACCGGCGACCGGTCGATCCGGCCGTCGAATGAACTCTGCGCCGAGCCAGCGAAGAGGTCATGAGTAACGACTGCTCATCCACCGCCCTGTCGAGATTGAGCACCGCGGTAGTGTCACCAGGCGGACAGCGAAGGGGGCCGTGGTGTCAGCTTCGAGGGCAGTACCCCCGCTGGGCGAGTGGCCACTGATCGGGCGGGCGATCGAGCTCGAAGCATTCGAACGTGCGCTGTCGCGGCCCACCTGTGCGGCGGTCGTGCTCTACGGAGAGGCAGGGGTGGGCAAGAGCAGGCTTGCCGATACCTTTCTGGCCTCGGCCGACGAAATGGGTCACCCCACCGCGCGGGTGCTGGCCAGTGCAGCGGCGGCGACCATGCCCCTTGGTGCCATGGCACCGGTCCTGCCGGCGGATGTTGATGCGTCGAGCGCGCCGGGTGCGCTGTTCGAGAGTGCTCGTCGGGCCATGGCCACCCTCGGCACTTCGCGGCCGGTGATCCTCGTCGACGACGCCCACAATCTGGACGTGTCCTCGGCGGTCCTGCTGACCCAACTCATCGCTGCCGGCGTGGTGATGGTGGTGGCCACCATCCGCGATGGCGAGCCACTTCCCGATGCGGTGGCCGGCTGGTGGCGCACCCCGGACGCCGTCCGAATCGACGTCGGCGACCTCAACAAAACCGCAACCCGGGAGGTCCTCGAGACAAGCCTGGCGGGGCCGGTCGGAGCCGATGCGGTGCTGTCGTTTCATGAGGCGAGCGATGGCAACCCGTTGGTGTTGCGCGAATTGGTCCACCTCGCGCTGGCCGATGGTCAGCTCCGACCAGACACCGGGACCTGGCGTCTGGTCGGAGCTCTGGGGCACAGTCGACGGCTCCACGATCTACTCGGCGCTCGTCTCGCAGCGCTCACCGACGATGCCCGCTCCATCCTCAACCAGTTGGCCCTGTGCGCACCGCTCGGCATTGCCGAGTTGATCGATGATGTGTCCCGTGCGGACGTTGTTGCCCTGGAGCGGGCCGGCCTGGTGCGTCAGGTGGTGGATGGGCTGCGTCATCAGTTGGTGTTGGCACACCCCCTCTACGGCGAGGTGCTGCGCGCCAATATGGCTGCGACGGACCGCCAGGCGATCCTGCTTGCGGTTGCCGAGTCCACCGCATCACTAGGTGCTCGACGGCGGGAGGATCCGCGGCGGGTGGCCACCTGGCTTCTTGACGGTGGCGGTGACCCGGATCCCGTCTTCTTGCGCCAGGCGGCGCACGTCGCCCGCAACGCCAACGACTTTGGTGGGGTCGCGCGTTTGGCGGGCTCCCTGCGCAGGCAGGATCCATCCGTCGGGGCCGCTGTCCTGCTTGGTGAAGCGCTTTACGAATTGGGGGATTTCGAGGAGGCAGAGGCTGTTCTGGCAGAACCGGCCGCCAACGGAACCTCATCGCTCCACCTCGCCCAGCGCGCCACCACCCGGGCGAAGAACCTCCAGTGGGGGTTGTGCGACTGGCAGGGCGCTCTCCAGGTGGTGATCGATGCACGGGTAGAGGCGGGGCCCGAAGTCGCCGCCGAGCTGACCACCGCAGAAGCGTCGGTCATGCTGTTCTCCGGTCGGCCTCAGCTGGCACTCGACTTGTTGGATGGAATTTCGTCCCCCATTCCTGCCGTGGCCGTTCAGGTGGCGATAGACCGCAGCACCGCTTTGGCATTGGTGGGGCGACCGAACGAGGCAATAGCGGTCGCCGAGGCGGGGCTCATCGACCATCTCGGCCTCCCTCAACCCGTCGGCCTTGCCCACCCAGGGACCCACGTGGTCAACCAGGCATTCGGCCTCATCGAAGCAGGTCGGCTCGGCGAGGCCGAGGAGCTGTCGCGGGCCGGTTACGACGTCGCCGTCGCCGACCGTATCCCTGTGGCCCAGATCTGGTTCGCCATCATGTTGGGCAAGATCGAGCTACTGCGGGGGCGCATCGCCGACAGTCGGTCCTGGTACCGCGAGGGTGCATCCACTGCTCGCCTGCATCGATTCCGGGGACCGTTACGTCTGGCTGTTGCCGGGGAGGCCGTCGCCGAAGCGACCCTCGGCCACGACGTAGCCGCCGCCACGGCGGTCGAGGAGTTGGACTCGCTCCCGCCGTTCGGGTTTCTCGCTGCCGATCAGGCGATCGGTCGCGCGTGGGCCGTCTCGGCCGGGGGAGGGCCCGCCCAGGCCCGGGCAATCCTGCTGGACGAGGCCGAGCGAGCTGCCGCTGCATCCAACCGAGCGTCGGCCGCGTGGTTGTGGCATGACGCTGCACGTCTCGGCGCCACCGGCATCAGCGCGCATCTCCGCAACCTGGAAGCAGCCTCGGACAGCCTGCTCATCTCCGTTCGGGCTCTCCACGTCGCCGCGCTCGAGTCCGGCGACCCGTCGGCGTTGGTCGAGGCCTCGAAACAGCTGGAGGGTCTCGGCTTGGATCTGGCTGCGGCCGAAGCCGCCGGGTCCGCTGCCGATGCATTCCGGCGTGGTGGCGATCAACGGTCGGGGGCCCGGGAGGCCGGCCGTTCCCAGGCAATCGCGGCCCGATGCCCCGGTGCGGTCACCCCCGGGCTGGCCACCATCGAGGCCGTCGTTCCCCTGAGTAAACGTGAACGCGAGATCGCAGCGCTGGCTGGTCAGGGGGCGTCCAGCCGGGAAATTGCCGGGCGTCTCTATCTATCGGTCCGCACCGTGGACAACCATCTGCAACGGGTGTACGCGAAGCTTGGGGTGACCGGGCGAGATCAGCTGGCATCGGTACTCGGCAGCACCTGAGGGTGCACCCGGCGCGGGACAATGAGCAGTGTCTACTCATCACATCGGACCGACGATGGCGGACAGTGTCGTCGTGGAACCTCATGGCGTCAGTCCGAAGAACGTGCCCATCCGCCCCTCCCGCAGAGTGCTTGGATCGCTGGGGGTGATCGCCCTGTTCGTCGGAGCACTGTTCGCGTTCTCGCTGAGCGCCGGCGCTGTCGAGTTCGATCCGATCCCAAAGGTCACGTCCAATCAGCAGTGCGTCGAAGGCGGTCTGCTTGTCAGCATCTTGATGACCAACGAGGGTGCGGGTACCGCAACTTTCTTTGCCGATTGGAACGACACGCTGGATGGCAACATTCAAGACGGCGGGTCGTACTCCTTCGATGTCGCTGACAACCCGGGGGAATTGAGCCATGCGTTCCCGGAGGGTCATGAAGGGACGATCACGATCACATCCATCGATGGTCCCGGTGTGGATTTCTCGTTGAAGGTTCCAGCGGTCGACTGTCAGTCGAACCCGGAGGCCACCGTGGCGGTGATCTGCCCGTCGTTTCCTGGGGAGGTCCCACGACTCGAGTACACCTACCAGAACGACAGTCAGGTTCCCGTCGACTTCACCTTCGTGGACTCCTACGGACCCGACATCATGAAGACCGGCGTCAAGAACATGGCTGACCCGGCCATCGAATCCAAGCCGGTCTTCGAGGATGTTCAGCTCAAAGCCGAGGCCTTCGCCGACGGCGTGTTGCTCGACGGTATCGACGCCGTGGTGGACTGTTCACCGCCGAATCAGGTCACCGTGTCCAAAGTCGTGGTGGGCGGTACCGGCAACCCGGCCTTCAACTTCGAGGTGGTCTGTCACCCGAACGACCTCATCGGTCCGGACACCGTGGTCGACACGTTCAGCCTTCACGATGGCGAATCGAAGTCGGTGGACCTTCCCGTCGAGTACCAGGTCTGTAACGCTCACGAGATCGACCCCGGCGCAGGCTGGACGGTCAGCGAGACGCTCAACGGGTCGCCCATCGACTCTGCGTTCGATGCGGTTCCCTTCCCCAACGGCCAGGACCACACCCTGGTCGTCACCAACACGGCAAAAGTCGAGCCAACCACCACGACGTCAACCGTGATCCCTTCCACGACGACTCCGGCTCCGACCACGACGTCGACCACCAACCCAGCCACGACAACCCCGCTCACGACAACTCCGGTAGCCACGACCCCGCCCACCACGACGCCGGCCGCTGTCCGTGGTGCAGCGACGCCCAGAACCACGGCCGCTTCGTCGGTGGCGTCGGCCGCAGATCCGATGGTGGCGTCACCCCGCGGTTCCACACCGGTGTTGGTGCCGCCGGCAGCTACGCCCCCAGCGGCGAGGCAGGTAACGCTTCCGCCTCTAACCCCAGCGCCGGCCCCAGCCGCCCCGTCCCAGACACGTCCGCTTGCCTTGGCGACGACCGGGTCGGACAACGGGACCCTGCTGTTTGCCGGCCTGGTGTTGTTCATCGGCGGGCTGGCGATGGTCGGCGCCACACGAAGGTCTCGCCGCTCCAGCTGACGTCTGTGCCGACTGCCCGGAACGGGGGCAGCGCCGGCTGCTGTGCAGCCGGCGCCTACCCGGTGGGTGCAGGTCGATACCCCGGTCGCGGGGATGGACGGTTGCTACGCCATGAACCTGTCAGGGAACTGGGCGATCACCCCGGCGCTGAGCATGTCGGCCATCTCAACCATGTGCGCCTCAGCCAGGCCGTAGTTGGCGATGGCCTGGCTGTAGTCGCCCTGGAGCATGTCGGTGGCATAGACCAGGGTCTGGTCGATGTGGGTTGCCATCATCGCCTCCATGTCCGCCTTCGGCCAGTTCGTCGGGTTGGCGTCGGCCAGGAAGTCGCCGATCGCCTTGGCGTTGGCGTATTCGGCGGCCACGGCCTGATCGAGCCCTGCCGAGTCACCGGCCTTGGCAGCGGTCAACACGGCCACGGCACCCGTGATGTGCTCCTGAAGCAGCGTCGTCAGCTGGTCGGCGCCGGCATCGCCGTAGAAGGGCCGGACCGCGTTGCCGATGTCCACCTGGTTCTGCAGCAGCCGGTCGGCGGTGGCTGGAAATCCGGGCGAGTCGACTGCAAAGGCGGCGACGGCGGCGTACGTCCACTCCATGTGCTGCATCCACAGGGTCTGCATGCCTTGGTACAGGGCGTTCTCCGAAGCATTGCGAGTACCGGGCGTCATCGGAGGCATCGTGGTGTCAACGGGGACCGTCGTGGTGGGAGGAGCATCCGTGGGCGGCGGGGCGCTGTTGTGGCCGGAGTGGCAACCGGCGAGCAGGCTCGCTGAAAACACGACGGCAACGCCGACCGCGCTGAGACGACGTGGTATTTGGCGGCGTGAGTCGTCCTGGCGGTTGGAGCGATGGATGTTCATGAGTGGAGGTCCTTTTTTCTCGTTGGGCGCCGGAACGAGTTCCGGTCGCAGGCCAGTCGCTGCCCACTGACAATGTGCGGTTCGAACATCGGGTGGGTTCGGTTGGTCACAACAAGTAGGTGTGCCGCCCCCGGCAGGTTCTTACCGCGCTGCGCCAACTTTCTGCGGAGCCGCACCACACCCCCGCAGCCACCCATTCGCCATTGCGAGTCGATGGTCGTTCAGTGATACTGGTGGGACGGACCCAACTTGGAGCAAGGACCGAGTGCCTGTGCCTGAACGCATTGCCAGCCAACTCCTCGACTCGCCTGCACCAACCGTGTCGGTGCCCGACGGTTCCAATCAGGTGTGGCCCGAGTTGTTCCTCGCCGGAGGACCTGCCTACGACGCGGCGGTGCGGCGGCTGCACGCATTGATGACCAAGGCGGCCCATCACCAGGTGGCCTACATGTCGCCGGACCTTCCGGTCATCGGAGGCGTCCGGGTGGACGAGATCGTCAAGCAGGCGGCGGACGAGGCGACCGTCGCGGCCCTCGGCAAGCTCGCCTCGTTCGAGGGGCGGAGCCGGTTCACGACGTGGGCCTACAAGTTCGGCATCCTGTATGCCTCCAACGAAGTGCGTCGCAACATGTGGCGCCATCGTGAGGTCAACCTCGACAACCTGCCCGAGTTTGCCGGTGCATTCACCTCCCCCGAACAACACGTCGAGCACCTCGAGTTCGCCCGAGCCGTGGAGACCGCCATCGAGACGGTTCTCACCCCGCACCAACGCAAAGTGGCCGTCGCCCTGCTGGTCGAGGGGGTCCCTATCGACGTCCTTGCCGAACGGATGGGCACCAACCGAAATGCTCTCTACAAAACCGTCTTCGAAGCCCGGGCCCGTCTTCGGGCCCACCTCACCGCAGCAGGCTACTTCGGCGGGCCGATCGCAGAGCAGGTGACCTCATGACCCTCAATCCCTCACCGCAACTCAGCGATGCGCAGGCGCGGCAGTTCGTGGTGGACGCCCGACCGTGGATGTCGTGCGATGAGTGCTTCGAGCACCTCGATGAGTACGTCGACTGCTCGCCAACAACCGACTTCGAGTGGTTGCCGGCGATGACGGCGCACCTGACCGGCTGCCAGGTTTGTCGAGAAGAGGTGGAGTCGCTGATGCTCCTGCTCGCCGAGGACAACTGACGTTCGGCTCGTCGACGGCAGTTCGCCAGATTTCACGATCGGCAGACCTAGTTCAGGTCAGGGCCGGACGGAGAACTACTCGGCATCGTCGTCATACTCCATGGCAAGGGCGGGGTTGCCGCCCGGGTCCTCGAACGCGATAAGGGTTCCCACCTTCGAGATCGTGAACTTCTCCATCAAGATTCTGCCTCCGGCCGCCAGCACCCGTTCGCGGACCGCCTCCACGTCGTCGACGCCGAAGGTGCACTCAAACCCGCGGGTCGGTTCATCGTCGAGAAGCTGACGGCGCTGCTGAATCGCCCCAATTGGGGCCGAGCCGGAAGCATCCAGGATCTGCACGAATCCTGGGGGCCCATAGTCCTGGAACTGCCAGCCGAAGACCGCTCTGTAGAACGCCTGGGTGGCATCGACATCATCGGCGTTGATCGCGAAGTGGGTCAGTTTCGGGTTCATGCGCGCCATCGTCGCGCAACGACCCGGTTGGCGACTTCCTACACTTCGACCAATGATGTCGGATTCTCGCCACGTACCACCTCGGGTGCGCAGCTACTCGATCACCCATCCCCCCGGACGCGTCGCGCTTCCGACGCAACCCGGTTGGGACTATCTCGTCTTTGCCCACCTCGGGCTCTTCACCGCCATCACCGAGGCCCAAGCCTGGACCATCCCGACCCACACGGCCCTGTGTGTCCCCGATGGGACCCATGTGCGGATCGAGACAGCACGTCGAACTGCAATCAGGTGCCTCTACGTCGACGAACGACTCGATGCTCTTGGCGATGATGTGCGGGTCGTCAACCTGACCACGCTGACACGCGAACTGCTTGGTCATGCCATTTCGACGGCCCCCATGAACCTTGAACTCCCAGCGGACCACGCGACGATCACCCTGCTGGCTGATCGGCTGGCGAGCTCCGTTAACGCGCCACTGCACCTGCCGCTCCCAGTCGACCCGGTAGCCCGTGTCGTCGCATCATCGATCATGGCGGACCCGGCGGTGGTTCTGGACGATCTGGGACGAGCTGTCGGTGCCAGTCGGAGAACGATCGAGAGGCGCTTCAAGTCAGAGACACGCATGAGCCTTGGCCAGTGGCGTCGACGGGCCCGCGTGCTCGCTGCCGTGTCTCTGCTCTCCCAAGGCGACAGCGTGACGCGAGTCGCCGTCACCGTCGGCTATTCCTCCCCCAGTTCCTTCGTCGCAGCGTTTCGATCCGAGCTTGGGTCGGCACCCCGACAATTCATGCAGAGCTAGACATCGCCGAGCGGCGATCCCCAACCTTCGGATCCGTAGTCAGAAGGTCGACCAAGCGTCACCGCGGAATCTGCTTGAAATGCGGACCGTGAGAGGCCGCACGGGGTCCGCCTGGTGATCTCCGACGCCCACGCCGGCCTCAAAGCCGCGATCTGCAGGGTGTTCCAAAGCTCCGGCTGGTAGCGATGCCGCGTTCATGCCATGCGGAACCTGCTCGCTGTCGGCAAACACCAGCATCGCCTGATGATCGCCGCGTTGATCCGCACGATCTTCGCTCAACCCGACCCCGAAGTCGACCGAACCCAACGCCGGACCGTGGTCGAACAACCGATCGAGCGACTGAACCGGGAACCGAAACGACGCACCGACGTCGTCCAGATCCTCCCCAACACCGAGTCGGTCATCCGCCTCGTCGGCGCGCTCCTCGTCGAGGTCAACGACGAAAAGATGTCCTCCGGACGGCGCTACATCGCCGCCGGATCCCTCGCCACCATCACCACCGACCAGGAGGATCGATAGCCTCACTCCCAGCAGCACCCCGAACCTGAAATCCCTGGGGACCGCACAACCGAACTACACCATCCGGCGTGACTCAATCACTCACGCTGACGATGATCACGACCATCGGATCCATTCAGAGCGCTGAAATCGCAATCGATATTCGCGGATGGAGTCGACAGATGCCGCGCCGCAAAACCGGCGTTATGTGGGTGATCTCATCGGGTTCGCGCCGCCCGTAGCACCGCCACATTGGAACCGCCGAGCCACTTTCTGCGTGCGGGCCAGTGAAGGGACGATGTTTCTATAGCGGCACTGGCCATCGCAAAGGCTGAGCCCAACTGGTGTGGTCGCTCCGGTACAAGGATCACTCGGCGTCGGTAGGTTCACCTTGCCCTGCTGTTTGACACAGGTTTGACGACGGCGACCGAGGCCGCCTGACGTCGCAGATCTTCAGTGCGCTCGGAGGGACTCGAACCCCCAACCTCCTGATCCGTAGTCAGGTGCTCTATCCAATTGAGCTACGAGCGCATGTGTTGAGCGGACAACCCTACGCGGTCCCGTGCGGGGCGCCAAACGGTCTGGGCCCGAGGAGCTGCCTGGACACAACGGCGCCCCGGAGCGGTTGCCCCGGGGCGCCTTGGTGTTTACCGGTGCTGCCCGACGAACGGGCGGCTGCGGTGTTGCTCAGTAGCGAACTTCGATGCCACGGAGCACCCCAGCGGAGATGGGCCCGAGCTGACGGAACTGCTGTGGCTGCAGATCGACGATGCGTCCACCAACAAACGGGCCGCGGTCGTTGACCACGCAGGTGGCGGTGCGGTCGCCCCGACGTAGGTGCAGGAGGGTGCCGGGTGCGGCGGTCCGGTGGGCACAGCCATTGGAAGTGCGTACCCGGGGGAAGGACACCGGTCCGCCAGCCTGTGTGTAGTACGACGCGGCGCCTGCCTGGTAGCGGGACGTGGTGCGCCCGCGGGGCGCTGAGACACAGCCGGTTGCGGCCAGCAGGAGGACGGCTCCTGCGGCAAAGGCGCGGCGAATGTTGAGGGGGGTGGTCATGGGAGTTGCCTCCAGGGGGTTGGTGCCATCGGCTGATGGCGGACGGTCCGCTGCGGCGCCGATACCCCCGGCCAGCGACAGTGCTGAGGTTGGGGGCGGCATGCTGCGGCCGTGTGGGTTGTTTGAAGAGTCGCTACTTTACGTTCTGGTTACAGAATTGCAACCTTTGTTACGGTGTCAGGAGTCACTGATGATGGTCACCCTGATGGATCTGATGGGAGGGTGACCCCCGCAGGCATGTCGGGGAGCGCGCGTACTGGGCCATGGAGGACGCGAACGCCGGGAACGGGCGCTTGTGTGGAGTTGGGTGAACGTTACGATGTCTGGTTCGTCGACCTACGAGGTGACCGTTGCCGACCAAGGAACTCATCGAGTGCGAACGGGTGGGGTTGGACTACTTCGAGACCGCCCCGGTCGTTGTACAGGCGACCCAGGTGGTGGCCGCCACGCCGGAGCGCATCTTCGACGTCTTTCTAGATGCCGACTCGTGGAGTCGCTGGGCGTATCCCATCACGTCGGTGGACTGGACCTCACCCTTCCCCTTGGAGGTCGGCTCCACCCGAACGGTGTGGATGCGCGCCGGAATGGTGGGCCACGAGGAGTTCATCGCCTGGGAGCCGTTCCGCCGCATGGCTTTTCGGTTCAACCAGACGATCAAGGGCGGCCCCACCGCCTTCGCCGAGGACTACGTGGTGACCGACCTGCGCGATGGGCGGTCGTTGGTGGAGTGGACCATGGCCATGACCCTCGCCGGGGTGTCGGCGCGGTTTGCTCCAGTGACCGGCCCGGCGATGGGACCGGTCAACCGGGCGATGCTTCGCAGGTTTCGCACCTACGTCGAATCCAACCAGGTATGAGGAAGCCCCCGAACGTGGTCCGGGGGCTTCGCTGAACTCTCGTGAATGTCTTGCAACTCACTTGAGCGGAGAGGGTGGGATTTGAACCCACGGAGGGTTGCCCCTCACACGCTTTCCAAGCGTGCCGATTCGGCCGCTCTCGCACCTCTCCTGGTTGGCTGAACCGACCACGACCGGAGCCGTTGGCATGTTCTGCGCTTCAACACGATATCGTGTGCACCACGCCAAGCCCCCACCCGTTGGGGACGAGGCGGGTCCCGACGTGGGACGACCGGGTCCTGTGCGACCGAACCCCGTGAACCGGGTCAGGGCCGGAAGGCAGCAGCCCTCAGCGGAGCGTTCGGAGTGCCGCAGACCGCCTGGTCGTCCCTCGTCGGGACCCGCACGGCGGGGTACGCCGTAGCGGCCGACCGCCGTGCTGATCGGACGGCCCACCTCGGCGCCCCTTGTATCCTCGCGGCGTGACCTACCAGTCCCTGTACCGCCGCTTCCGTCCCAGCACGTTCGCCGAGGTGCGGGGCCAGGATCACATCACGGTGGCCCTTCGCAATGCTGTGCGCAGCGACACGGTGGGGCACGCCTACATGTTCAGCGGCCCGCGAGGTTGCGGCAAAACCTCGACCGCCCGCATCCTGGGCCGGGCGCTGAACTGCACCAACCTTGTCGACGGTGAGCCGTGCGGCGAGTGCGACAGCTGCCGGGCCATGGAGGCCGGCACGTCGATGGACCTGCACGAGTTGGACGCGGCGTCCAACAACGGTGTGGACGCCATGCGTGACCTGGTCAGCCGAGCGGCCCTGGGCACGGCGGGCCGCAACAAGGTGTACATCCTCGATGAGGTGCACATGCTGTCGGGTGCGGCCTCGAACGCATTGCTGAAGACGCTGGAGGAGCCGCCGCCGCACGTCATCTTCGTGCTGGCCACCACCGACCCGCAGAAGGTTCTGCCCACGATCAAGAGCCGCACCCAGCACTTCAACTTTGAACTGCTGTCGCCGGGCGAGTTGGAGGACTACGTCCGCTGGGTGATCGACGAGGCTGACCTCACCGTCGAGGACGACGCCATCGCCTACGTGGTTCGCCAAGGTCGCGGTTCGGCCCGTGACACCCTCTCCGCCCTCGACCAGGTAGTGGCCGGAGGCGGCGTGGTGCCGCGCGAGGAGCCATCGGCCGGGCTGGTGGCGGCGTTGGTGGAACGCGACACCGGTGCTGTTTTGGCGTCGGTCGCCGACGCGCTCGGCCAGGGCAGCGACCCCAGGGTGCTCGCCGAGGCACTGGTGGCCGATCTCCGCGACCTCTTTCTCCTCACCATGGGTGTCGATGGGGCCAACGTGGCCGAGGGGGACCGAGAGGAACTCACCGACCAGGCTCGACGTTTCGGACCGGCCCGCCTCACCCGGGCGCTGGAACAACTTGGGTCGGCCCTGGTCGACATGCGCCAGGCGTCCGATCCGCGGGTGCCCCTTGAAGTGGCGCTGGTGCGGCTGACGGCGCCGAGCGCGAACCTGTCGATGGATGCACTGGCCGAGCGGGTGGAGGCGCTGGAGCGGGCGCTGGCAGGGGGTGCGGCCCCGGTGATCGCTGCCCCCGGGTCAGGGGCACCTCCCTTAGCCTCGCCGCCTACTTCCTCGGCGCCGGTGCCTCCCGCAGCACCTGCGACTCGTGCAGCACCTGCAGGTCCCGCCAGTGAAAGTGCAGCCGATTCTGGGGCTGTGGCGCCAGAAGCCGCTCAAGGGCGGCCGGACGTGGATACCCCCGCCGCAGCGCGGCCGCCCCGAAGTCCTAGCGGAGGCGCCGCTCCGGACAGCCACAAAGCCAAGGTGGAGGAGGCCAGGGAGATGCTGCGGGCCAAGACCGGCAAGGAGGCTCCAAGGGCAGAACCGATCACCGTCGACCCCGCGGCCGAGCCGCCTCCGCCCCCCCGGCGTCGTCGGCCCAACCCGCCTCAAGGCGCCAGATCAGCCGATCAGGGCCTCGACCCCGCACGCCCGCTGGTTGATCGCAGTGACGGCGAAGCGGCGCCGACCGCCCCAACCGCCCCCAACCCCCCCACCCCCCCCCTAGCGGCAGCTGCGCCGACCGCCCCCCCAGCGCCGCCCGCGCCGGCCGCCCCCGCAGCGCCCCCGGCC
>ERZ724517.578-NODE-578-length-22079-cov-5.057120_pt1 | contig 22079 bp, 18 predicted proteins | sample MGYA00376050_ERZ724517 | MGnify/ENA primary metagenome ERZ724517 (study PRJEB28724, sample SAMN07190886) | activated sludge metagenome | isolation source: activated sludge of sewage treatment plant in Hong Hong | place: USA: Christiansburg, Virginia | collected... | reverse complement strand
CTGGTTGCACCTGCGAACGCAGGCGCGACATCGCCTTCATTCTGCACAGAGAACGGTTTTTCTGTACTGGCCAGCGCGTTCTTCTGGCCTTGCATGATGGCTGCAGTATCAAGCCCGGCCAGCGGCCCCTTGTTCCATTCAACCTGCAGCTGGTTCGCCGCCTTGCGCGCTTGCCAATAGCCATCAGCAACAATCGCCACGCCACTATGGATAGCAAATACGTTACGGACTCCGCTTATGCCAGCAATTGAATTTTTATCAAATGATATCAACCCGCCCCCGAAATGTGGACAGCGCACTACTACTGCCACTTTCATACCAGGCATCACGACATCAACACCAAATTGCGTCTTGCCTTGCACCTTGTCTGCACTGTCAAAACGCTGGAGCGACTTTCCAATCCAGCGATAGTTATCCGGTTTTTTTAACTGGATATTATCCGGCTGCACTTGCTGCGAAGCTTGTGCAGCCAGCTCCCCGTAGCCGCTGCGTTGCTGGCCATCCGGATGGATAACAACACCGTCATCGGTTTTACATTGCGATGCATCAACCTGCCATTGTTGCGCCGCAGCTGCCATCAACATTGCCCTTGCTGTAGCGCCGGCCTCACGCAATGGATCCCAACCAGTCATCACCGATGTGCTGCCACCTGTTATCTGTACGCCCATCTGCGGATTCTTGAATGCAGAATGCGCACCGGCAAATTCAATGGTCATTCTGGAGGGATCATAATCGAGCTCTTCACCGATAATGGCAGACAAGGATGTCATCACCCCCTGACCCATTTCTGCTTTGTCGAGCTGAAAGATCACCTCGCCTTGAGGCGTTATCTGCAACCAGGCATTAGGTTGGAAACTACCGGCGCGTAGATGCGGAACTGGCACGGCATCACGCAAGGAAAATCCCAGCAACAAACCACCACCCACCACGCCAGAACCGATCAGGAATTTTCTGCGTGATAACTTCAGTGAAGATGGCTTCATACACCACCCCCATTAGTCTGCTGCAATGTTTTTGCTGCCACCTTGATCGCTTTTACGATGCGTGGATACGTGCCACAACGGCAGATATTGCCTGCCATGGCATTGAGAATATCTTCATCACCCGGATTGCCATTCTGCTGTAGCAACCCCACTGCCGACATAATCTGCCCGGGCTGACAATAACCACACTGCGAAACGTTTTCAGACAGCCATGCACGCTGAACGGCGTGCTCACCCTGCAAACCTTCGATAGTCGTAATCCGTTGTCCGGCAATACTGGAAACAGGCAGCACACAACTGCGTGTAGCGTTACCGTTTACCAGCACCGTACAAGCACCGCACAAGCCCTGGCCACAGCCAAATTTCGTGCCTGTTTTTTGCAAATTTTCACGCAGCGCCCACAACAACGGGGTATCTGGTTCAACATCTACTGTTACAGCCTGGTCATTCAGAAAAAATTCAATCATGTCAGTAATTCCACTCAACACCCAGATACAAGGAACGTGGCAAGCCTACAAAATACCGTGGCACTTCCACAGGAAACGCAGTGACATCTGCACGCTCGGCATAATCATCATCAGTCACATTCATCAATCTCGCATATACAGTCCATGCAGAGTCCAACCCGTATTGCGCACGCAAATGGAGAAGGTCATGGCCTTCATAGGAAAAGGCATGCTCAGGATCCAGATAATAATCCCCCATGTGCTGCCACTCCAACTCGATACGTGTTTTATCCTGCTGCCAGCCCACATGTGCAGAACCCAATGTGCGGGGTGCTGTATCCATGATGTTATTGTCAACACTGGTTGACCGATCGAATACAGCACTGTTGTAGCGATGCTCTGCATACGTTGCAGCCACACCTGCAAACCAACCGGCAGACCAGTACTGCTCCAGTGTGATTTCCACACCGCGGTCTTTCACTTTCGCATCATCCGACAACACATTGTTGGCATTGCGGATGATGACATGTTTCTCATGCGTGTCGTACAACGCCACTTTCCAGCGGGTATTTCCCCCGTCACGTTCTGCCACACTGCCGCGCCAACCTATTTCACCCCCATCGGCTGAAACGGCTCCGATACTGGCTTCTGTCTGCAAACCCTGGAGACGGTAAAGTTCTGCGGTTTGTGGTGCGCGATTTCCTGTTGCAGCGCTGGCATACCATTCATTATTGAAACCGTCGGTATACACCAGCCCCACACGTGGCGAGACCAATGTAAATCCGTCTGCACGATCTGCAGGGCGCATGAATTTACCTGCACGGCCATTTGCCGTCTGGTTGTCATAGTCATACAGCACGCGATCTGCCCTTATACCTGCCTGTCCATCCAGCCGGTCACTGATGTGCCAGACCAGATCCTGCCATAGCCCCGCAGTCTTCATGTCGACACTGTAGTCATAGTGGATGCCCTGCGGCGAGAACGGGGTTGCAGGCGCTTCCTGCCATTCCTTTGTCCACGCGCGCGCCAGATCAATGTCAGCCCCGCCTTGCCACATACCCCAACCGAAATCATCGTGTTTGAAAATCCATTGCACCCCCGCGCTGTTATGGCCATTTTTTTCGAACGCTTGCGGAAAAACAAATTGCTGCGTGAAATCCATTTCAGTGTGACGCAAATACGGTTTTACACTGTGCTGGTATTCACCGGCCTGCCAATCCCAGGATTGCACGTAGCGAATAGCATCCGCATCGCGATATGAATCCGGGCGACTGTTATCACGTCTACGGTGGCTATCCTTATACGCATCCTCACCTTCGAGATAACCAATGCTCTGCTGGTCCAGATGTGCGGCCGTCAGGTAATGCGTCAATGACACATCCGAAAATTGCTGGCGCTGTTTCCATGACATTTTTTGTTGGTCATACCCACTGCTATCGACATAGCCTCCATCATGCGCAGTATTGAGCGCCAGATAACTGTCGTCATCGCCCTCTTGCCACAACATTCTTGCGTAATCGTTGGGGCCGCCCTCCAGGCGCAAACTGTGTCGCTCTTCCAGAGGAAGGCTCAGGGTATTGATTACACCATGGATAGCATTAGCGCCGTAAAAAGAGCCCGCTGACGTACCGCTCAATACTTCAATACCGCCCGCTTGCTCTGAATTGATTTCAATAAACTGGTTAACATTGCAGAAACCACTCGGGCGCACAGGCACACCATCTTCTGCAAACAGGAACTCACCGCATGAGCCAGGCCCGGTAAATACCGCCGAACGCAATGCCGTCAGATTTTCCTGGCCGCCACCCCGACTGATCCACACGCCCGGCACTTGATCCATCAATTCCGCAGGATGCACTGCTCCCGTATCCTTCACATCACTTTCATCCAGCAATGCAGCCTTACCCGGAATATCGTCTGTGCGCGTGGCACTGACATCAACGGTTTCCAGCACCGGCTCATCCGCAAAAACAGCGAACGAAAACGTTAGAAAAAAAGCCGGGAGGATTCTGTGAAATTTCATGTCTAGCCAGTAGCGCAGGATCAATGCAAATCAAAATCCCCCAGAAACCGGTTCTTGTATTCCAGCACCTGCTCAGGGTGTCTGGTCACCGTTTCTTCAAAAACACGCTTATAACCAATGGATGAAATTTTCCAACCATCGCCTGTTCTGGTATAGCGCTCGTCATAAAACGCCGTGCCTGCAATGCAGAAATGCTTGGCAGGGTCCCGGCTCACCGTGTTGATCACCGCATCCGTCAGGTACCAGATACCCCGCGCCGCTGTGAGATCATCATCAAATGTAATTTCCGGATGATGCACCTGATGTTTGGTCACCACACGTTTGTGGCTCAGTGAGCCAGACAGAAACGCCATTACCGCATCGCGGCCGTGGTAACTGTGCTTCCCGTCAGAATAAGTACTGACAACATCGGGCGTGAACAAACCGGCCACCTCATCCCATTCTTTCAGGTCAAGGTGGCGCAGATAGGCATATTTGAGTTGTTTGATGGCTTCAATAGCGAGTAGTGTGGCCAGTTGTTTGTCAGCATTCATGGTCGATGTGTCCTTTGTCAGTGCAAGGTCATCATACCGCTGAGTGGCTCACCCGCCATACGCAATAGTGCGCAACCGCATGCAGGGCCGTTTCAACTATCCGCCCACATACGTAACAGATTATGGTAACAGGCCGTCAGCTTTACACTATTGCTGCTCTCCCCCTGATCTTTCCGCACACCCATAACAGCCATATCCAGCTCAAACAACAGGCGCCGCTGTGCATTATCACGCACCATGCTTTCAATCCACATGAATGACGCCAGTCGCGCACCATGTGTGACCGGTTCAACACGATGAATACTGGATGAAGGATATAAAACCAGATCGCCGGCCGGTAACTTTATTCTCTGCTCACCAAATGTGTCTTCAATCACCAATTCACCACCAGCGTATTCGTCTGGATCCGACAAAAATAATGTTGCTGATAAATCTGAACGCACTCTATACCCGGTAGCCACATGCGTTCGCATCGCATTATCAACATGCTTTCCGAAAGAATTATTTGTCCCTCTGTAACAATTAAACAACGGCGGAAATATTTTCTTTGGTAACGCAGCTGTATAGAATAGCGCGCTATGCAACAACGCTTCCAGCACAACAGGCTGCAAGCGTCGAGTGACTGGTGACTGCTCCGGCAACTGCTGATTGTTTTTTACCTGCGCCGACTGGGTTCCAGCAGTACTGGAACCATCTATCCAGGCAGCAGCATCCAGCAACTCGCGACACTGCTGCACCTGCACAGCACTTAATACACCCGGTACTTGCAACAACATATCAACCTCTTATCCATCAAAATTTGTACTCTACTTTCATTTCTAGCGTACGTGGTGCACCTGGAAGAACATGGCCAGCATAAACACTTTCGTAATATTCCTGATCAAACACATTGAAAAGGTTTAATTTTACTGAGTAGGATTTTTTCTCGTATGCCAACATGGAATCCCAGCGCGTGTAAGAAGGCACCACAGCAGCGTTAGACTGATTGGCAAACCGTGCTCCAATTGCATCAAAACCAATACCCGCACGCCAGCCACCACCAAAACTGTAGGTGTTCCATAAGTTAAATGTATAGTGCGGCGTGTTAATTGGCTCATTGCCTTCGTCTGTTGTGACTACACCTGTTACCGACGTGTTCGAATGCTCATCAATATTTGCTTCCAGATAAGCCATTGCAGTGAAGATCTCCCATTCCTCAGTTACATGACCGATGATCTCCAGCTCTACCGCATCGGTATGACGCGCACCAGATAACACTGCAACATCAACAGCAAGATCAGTATTGCGCTCATTGGTTTTTTCTGAGCGTGACAAAGAAGTGCGGATTGATAAATCACCTTCCAACAATTCCCACTTGGCGCCTATTTCAGTATTGAGGCTTTTTTCTGGTGGCAAATCTGCCGTGAGGTCATCCAGCTGGTACAACTCGGCAGAAGGGTTAAATGAACTACCTCTGGAAACATAATAGGTAGAATTGTCAGTAGGCTGGTATAGCAAGCCAAGTCGCCAGCTATTAACGATATCCCTGCGTGTTAATGGCTCATCAAGATAACGGTCATAATCATTTTTTGAATGATCCCAGCGTGCGCCTGTTAATATTTTCCATTGGTCTGTGATGCCAATAACATCCTGAAAGTAAAATGCATAACTTTCACCTGTGTAATAGTTGTAAATACTTTTTCCCTTATAGAGATAACCATCAGGCAAAACTGGCTCAGGGTCAGGGTTCCAGGCATCCGCATTCGGGTTAACCACACCAGTAGGTAATGCATTACTCCAGCGCCGCGCTTTCTCCCGCAGAATTTCTGTGCCGAGCAACAGCTCATGCTGTATAGCACCCGTATCAAAATGTGTGGTGAAGTCGGTCTGGCTATCGACAGTTTGCTCCTCACCACCGCGCCCTTGATGCCCGCGCCGCACACCCGTAATATCATTTTCTGTAACAGGGTCGTTCACGGATGCAGGATGGCTCAGCATTAAACGAGGCGCCACTGCCCACAGATCCCGCTTGTAGTCCGAGCTGCGCAAACGCGTTGTTAATTCTGTATCTTCATCAAACTGGTGCGTGTAACTGGCTGTGGTGATATCAGTATCATTTTTCTCATAATCGATATTACTCATTCCGTAAAAAGTATCACGATCAACATCGAGTGGCTTTGCATAATAATTGCCAAGGATGTCATGGCCGTCTGGCGATCGAGCGCTACCATCCGGATCAAAATACGGCACACCCATATCTGGGATATTATTTTCTTCCAGATGGAAATGAGACAGAGTGAACTGGTTTTTTGTGCCGATACCGAAGCTGATCGTCGGCGCAATACCGCTACGGCTCTGCTCCACTTCATCGCGATAACTATCTGCTTCCGTGCTCATTGCATTAATACGCAAGGCAACGGCATCGCCGAGCTGTTGATTGATATCTGCCGTATAGCGCTGGTATGCATTGGAACCTTGCGTGGTGCTGACGATATTGCGATCGGTCAGCAAGGCCTGTTTGCTCACCTGATTGATAACGCCGCCTGTCGAACCGCGCCCGAATAACATGGATGACGATCCTCGCAGCACATCAATCTGTTCAAGATTAAATGTATCGCGATTGTACTGCGCGCTATCACGCATGCCATCGAGATACAGATCGCCCACTGCGGAGTAACCACGTATGGTGATGTTATCGCCAATACGTCCGCCTTCCCCTGCGTTAAACGTCAGGCCCGCCACATTACGTAATGCCTCCCTGAAGGTATCTGCATTACGATCCTGCATCAGTTTATTCGAGACAATGGTGACAGACTGGGGAATGTCTTTCGGCAACTGGTCTGTTTTACCGATCCTGGTTTTTCCTGCCTGATACCCGCTTTCCGATGGGGTTTGCTCAAGCGTATCACTGACATAAATGGTTTCTAATGTATTATCTTTTGTTGCTTCCTGAGCGTGTAATGCATGGCTAAGCGTCACACCACATAAAGTGACCCCGCACAGCATCACCCCGAATGGCAGGGGTTTTTTATCAAAATTTTTCATGAATTTCTCCACTAGTGCTATACCAACCGTTGACTGAAAATGGCTGGCTACTGCAAACACAAGTGGGCAGATGGCTGGCTGACTATTAAAAACCCAGATCGTTAGAAATTATTTAGTGAGAATTAGCTTGTTTTCTTTGGTTAGCCTTAACAAATAACGCTGACCATCATGTTCTATAAAAACTGTGCGCGAAGCACAAAATAAATCCCTCGATAGCAAGACCGGAGCACCCTCAGCATTTGAAGCATTGTCTTTACCCTTCTGGTTCACTGGGCAGCGCCTGGTAACATGACAAACCCCATCTTGCTGACACCGGCTGCACGCACCAGCGCCATTACCTGCGCCACGCGTTCATACCGCACATCCTTGTCCGCTATCAAATGCAATTCCGGCTGTGGTTGTTTTGCTGCCAATTCTGTCAGGCACTGTGTGAGCCCTGCATCAGCAACACTTTCACCGTTCCAGCTCAATTTCCCTTGGGAATCAATGGCCAGGCTCACCGTTTCCGGTTTCTCTTGCGTTGAAGCACCCACTGCTTTTGGTAAATTGACATTGATGGATTGCGTCATCAAAGGAGCACAAACCATAAAAATAATTAACAACACCAACATCACATCTACTAACGGTGTCACATTAATTTCTGACATTGGCTGGGGTGAGCCCTGATCAAATCCACCAAATGCCATGGCTTTATGCTCCCGCTTTATTTTGTTCAGGTAATTTTTGCGTGTGGGATCCTGTGGTGAAATACACCAGCAGGTCATGCGCAAATCCGTCTAGATCTGCCACAATCAAACGCTGCACACGATTAAATGCGTTGTATGCTAATACTGCGGGGATCGCTACAAACAAACCGATAGCTGTCATGATCAGAGCCTCTCCAACAGGGCCTGCCACTTTATCGAGACTGGCTTGGCCGGTTGCGCCAATCACCGCCAGCGCGTGATATATACCCCACACGGTACCCAACAAGCCAACAAACGGTGAAACAGAACCAATTGATGCAAGAAATACCTGACCGCGCTCAAGATCAGCAGTAGCGCGATTCAATGCCTGACGCAACGCACGTGTCACCAACTCGGTTAATGGTAGTTGCGCATCAAGCTGCGCCTGCATCCCGGGTCGATGGCTTCTGTAATGTTGTACCGCATCATTACCGTGTTCCATTAATAAACGAAACGGCAACATGCGCTTCAATTCCAGCGCACCTTCATCCAGATTTTGTGCGCGCCAAAAACGCTCGAGCGCACCTCCATTAGCATGTTGCCACCATGCCAGCTGCACACTTTTGCTGATAATGATCGCCCAGCTGGTTATCGACATCACGACCAGCAACAACAGCACAGTATGCGATATGGCATCACCTTGTTGCCAGAAACTGAACATATCCAGATTGAATTCCATTGTTCAAAACCTCGTTAATTTTTCAAATTGAATTTCACAGGCACCACAACCGAACTGACATGACCGATAGCTGTAAACCGATATTTAGCAACAGCCTTTAGTGCTGCCTGATCCAGTCGCTCAAAGCCGGAAGATTGTTTCAACTCTACCGATAACACTTTGCCGTCAGCCGACACCTGCACCCTTATCAGAACCTGCCCTTCTTCCCCAAGGCGCCGCGACTGCTGCGGATAATCAGGCGGCGGATTATTCAGGTAATCCGCATCGTAACGTGCCACAGCCACAGGAGCTGGTTGGGGCTCAGTTTTGGATACTGGCGCTGCTGGCTGCTCCTGTACCGGTACAGGGCTGGGCTGCCGCTTTACCTGATCCAGTTTTTTCTTGACGACTCTGCGCTTCTCAGCCATTTCATCATCACGCAACGGCTCTGGTACAGACGGCATTGACTGTGGCTGGACAACCCTGGGAGCTGGTTCGGGTGCAGGAGGCGCCAGTGCAATCAGATCCACGGTCACCGCTTGAACGCCCGTCATCTGAATCGGCTGTGCCGACCTGTTCAACCACCAGGCGGCCGCGCCCAAGTGCAGAAGTACCGAAAAAATGATTGTTGCCGGCCAGTAGTGGCTTCCCGGTGTGCGGCGGCACTTATCAGATCTCTGTAGCTGCACTGCCTTCTCTGACCTCATTTAATGTAAATGATAATAGTTATCATTTAAGAAAAAATCAATCATTAATTTGCATAACATCTTCGTTTACCACCAGGCTGCAATCCCGGCTATCCCAAACACACCAAGGGACTTCGCTGTTCGCAGCTGATTATCACCAAGACCACCCAATGCAAAAACCGGTACAGGGCACAGCGGGAGCAATGCAGCCAACCCCTCCCAACCCAACGTGATGGCATCGGGATGGCTGGGCGTTGGCAACACCGGCGACAGCAGGATGTAATCTGCACCCACCGACAACGCATGCTGCACCTCTACCGCATTGTGGCACGAGGCGCCGAATAGCGTGTCGATACTGACAGGCCGCTCATGACAAACCCGCAAACGTTGTGACGAAATATGGAGGCCATCTGCCAGTTCGGCGCATGAACCCGCTTCGGCATTCAACAAGAGCTTCACCTGATACTGTGCACACAGATCCGCCATCGCTTCTGCCAGCTTGTTGTATGCAGCCACATCGAGATGATGCGCCCGCAACATCACCGTGCGAATACCATGATGCTCCAGCGCACTGCGTGTGCGCTGCAAACATTCTGTTGCATCCAGAAAATTACCCGTTACAAGTAGCCGGTCTGATAACTGCAACGCCGTGAGAATGGAACGATTGGCCGGCGGAAATTGATACGTGTTCAGCCTGTTCGCTGAAGCCCACAATACCTGTTGCCCCTCGCAACCCTGCGCATCACCGGCGAAACCGGTTACACACCAGACATCCAGCAACACATGTTTATCCGGATACTGGAAAGGAATTCTTAACAGGGGTTGTGCGGCGTGAATATCCAATGCCACTTCTTCACGAATTTCCCGTTGCAATGCCTGCAAGACAGTTTCACCTGCTTCTACTTTCCCGCCAGGGAATTCCCAGAACCCCCCCATATGTAAATGATCAGGTCGCTTGGCGATCAGCACATCACCGTTGTCGTTCTTGATGACGGCAACAGCAACGTGAACTGATTTCATAAAAGTGGCGCTACAGAAAGTCAGGTGCGGTATTCGGCATTGATCGTCACGTAGTCATGCGAGAAATCGCAAGTCCACACCGTTTCACTGGCAACACCGCGTTGTAACTCTACACGAACAATGATTTCTTCTGGCGCCATCGCACGCTGACCTTGCTCTTCTGTATAAGAAGTAGCTCGTCCACCATTCTGGACAATCTGCACATCATTCAGGAAAATATTGATGCGTGAAGTATCAAGGTTTTCAATACCGCTGCGCCCGATAGCGGCAAGAATGCGCCCCCAGTTGGGATCAGAAGCAAACAAAGCCGTCTTCACCAGCGGCGACTCAGCAATGGCATATGCCGCACGCAGGCATTCGGCACTGCTGTTTCCGCCATTAATTTCTACAGTAATAAATTTTGTCGCTCCCTCGCCATCACGCACAATCGCTTGCGCCAGTTCAGTAAAAATATTTTCAACGGCTTGCGCAAAAATATTCCACTGCGGGGACGCCGGTGACAATACAACCCCAGACTTTCCTGTTGCTGCAAACATACAGGCATCATTGGTGGAAGTGTCACCATCAATCGTGATCCTGTTGAAGGATTTATTCACAACAGACTTTAACAAAGCGTGCAAATCTTCTTGTGACACTTTCGCATCTGTCGCTACAAAACCCAGCATAGTCGCCATATTGGGCTTGATCATTCCAGCGCCTTTGCTGATACCAGTGACCGTAATGATGTTTCCGTCTATGCTGATTTTCTTTGACGCTGCTTTCGGACGCGTATCCGTCGTCATGATTCCTTCGGCCGCGCGCAACCAGTGATTTGCATCAAGATCCGCTAATGCTTTTGGCAAGCCACCAACCAAGCGCTCCATCGGCAACAATTCACCAATGACACCTGTAGAAAACGGAAGGATACTTTCCGGCTTAACTGCAGTAATTTTTGCTAACGCATCACAACTCTGCAGCGCATCTTGCATGCCTTGCTCACCAGTACCCGCATTGGCACAACCGGTATTGACCAGCCAGTAACGGCACGCTTCAGTCGCCAGATGCTTTTTTGCAACATGTACAGGTGCCGCACAAAAAGCATTGGTTGTGAAAGTTGCAGCGACTGTGCTGCCAGCTGCCAACTCGAATATCACAACATCTTTACGGTTGGCCTTGCGTATGCCCGCTTCGGCAATACCGATGCGCACACCAGATACAGGAAATAATTCTGACAAAATACCACTGCCAACTGCCATTTTTATACCAAACGCCCGTGACACTGTTTGTATTTTTTGCCAGAACCACACGGGCAAGGGTCATTACGCCCTACTTTTTCACCTTCACGCACATACGGTGCAGCAGCGTTACTGGCTGTTGGCGCTTCATCTGTTTTTTCTTCACCATGCAAGGCAGATACTTCAGCATGCTTCAGTTGTAAATTCTCTTGTTCCTGACGGCGCTGTTCTTCCATCGCATCAATTTCTTCGCGTGATGCTATACGTATATGGAAAAGCACCCTGACCACTTCTGACTTGATGTTATCCAGCAGCACCCGGAACAGATCGAACGATTCACGCTTGAATTCCTGCTTGGGATTTTTTTGTGCATATGCCCGCAAGTTAATCCCTTGGCGCAGGTGATCCATGCTGGCAAGGTGTTCTTTCCACAGATTATCCAGCACCTGCAACATGATCTGTTTTTCAACCTGACGCATGATGGATTCTGCGCCTTCACATTTCCTGGCGTAATGTTCAGAGGCTGCTGCCTGCACGCGCTCCTGCACGGTAGCTTCCGTCAGATTGATGTCCTGCTCCAGCCATTCACGGACTGGCAACTGGATGCCGAAATCCGTCTCCAGCGCCTGCTCAAGGCCATGCAAATCCCACTGCTCGACAAAACTCTGCTCCGGCAAATACTGCGTCACCAATTCACTGACAACATCATTGCGGATAGCAGTAATAATATCGCCGATATCCTCTGCTTCGAGAATATCATTGCGCTGCTGGTAAATAACCTGACGTTGATCGTTAGCAACATTGTCATATTCCAGCAATTGTTTGCGGATATCGAAGTTGCGACCTTCAACTTTACGCTGGGCTTTTTCAATCGAGCTGGTGACCATGCTGTGTTCGATTGCTTCACCACGCTGCATACCCAGCGCCTGCATGATGCTCTTGACGCGATCCGATGCAAAAATCCGCATGAGATCATCTTCCAGAGACAAGTAAAAACGCGCCAGTCCCGGATCTCCCTGACGCCCTGCACGGCCACGCAACTGGTTATCGATACGGCGGGATTCATGACGCTCTGTGCCGAGAATATGCAAACCGCCTGCCGCAATCACCTGGTCTTGCCGCTGTTTCCATTCTGCTTTGACAGCATCGATCTGCGCCTGCGTGGGATTATTCAACGCAGCCACTTCTGCTTCCCACTTTCCGCCCAGCACAATATCCGTGCCACGACCGGCCATATTGGTAGCAATCGTCACAATGCCGGGACGACCGGCCTGCGCAATAATTTCTGCTTCCTGCGCGTGGAATTTTGCATTCAATACCCGATGTTCAATGCCAACAGCCTGTAACCGGCGCGACATCTCTTCAGATGTCTCTACCGACGCAGTGCCCACCAGCACCGGCGCACCATTCGCCACAAACTGTTTTATATCCTGGATAATCGCTTCGTATTTTTCATCCTTGCTCATGTACACCAGATCATTGAGATCCAGGCGCGATAGCGGACGGTTAGTAGGGATTACGACCACATCAAGGCCATATATCTGCATGAACTCGGGCGCCTCTGTATCAGCAGTACCCGTCATGCCGGCCAGTTTTTTGTACAGCCGGAAATAATTCTGGAATGTGGTGGACGCCATGGTCTGGCTTTCACTCTGGATAGCAACACCTTCCTTTGCCTCGAGCGCCTGGTGCAGACCTTCCGACAAACGGCGGCCGTGCATGGTGCGCCCGGTGTGCTCGTCGATCAGGATGACCTGATCATCCTGCACAATATATTCAACATCACGATGAAACAGCGTGTGCGCACGCAAGGCAGCGTGGATATGATGCAGCAAGCTCAGGTTGGTGACGGCATACAAGCTGTCATTCGCATCCAGCAAACCATCCTTGATCAGTAACTGCTCGATCAGCTGGTGCCCTTCTTCAGTTAATTCTGCCTGCCGCTGTTTTTCATCCAGCGTATAGTGGCCCGGCACATCTTCTGTCTGAGCTTTCAGCCGCGGCATCAGGGCATTGATGCGTTTATACAATTCAGAGCTGTTTTCTGCTGCACCAGAAATAATCAGTGGCGTGCGCGCTTCATCGATCAGGATGGAATCCACTTCATCGACAATCGCGAAGTTCATACCGCGCTGCACTTTGTCTTCCAGACGCAAGGCCATGTTGTCACGCAGGTAATCAAAACCGTATTCGTTGTTGGTGCCGTAGGTGATGTCGGCAGCGTAGGCTTCGCGCTTTTGTTCACTGCTCTGGCCAGACAGGATAACCCCGACACTCATGCCCAGTTTTTCATACACCGGACGCATCCAGTTCGCATCGCGGTTAGCGAGATAGTCATTCACTGTGACCACATGTACACCGTCACCAGGCAGGGCATTCAGGTACACAGGCAGCGTGGCCACCAATGTCTTGCCTTCACCTGTGCGCATCTCGGCAATCTTGCCGGCATTCAACACCATGCCACCAATCATCTGAACATCGAAATGGCGCAAGCCCAGTGTACGTTTTGCGGCCTCCCTTACACAGGCAAATGCTTCAGGCAGCAACTGGTCCAGCGTGTCGCCTTTCTGTAGCCTCGCCCGAAACTCTGCAGTCTTGTTGGCCAGCTCACTGTCCGACAGTTTTTCCAGCGCAGGCTCAAAAGCATTGATACCCGCCACCAGCTTGCCGAGTCGCTTCAATTCACGCTCATTTTTGCTGCCAAAGATTTTCTTGAGAACCTTGCCAATCATGATCAGGCCACGTCACATAGGGGTCGCGAAATATCGCATAAAAGAGCTTTTTATGCCACCGGAACCCGGAGCCGGCAGACCTGCTATACCGGGCTAGCCTGGAGGTACATCGCCTAATTTATCGCCGCAATACACAATGGCTGGCCATGCCGTAGCAACATCAATTGCGTGGCTGGCTGTTCAATCCGTGCTACGCCGTATGCATTGTATTCACCGTGTAATACACCGCTGAAGCGTGGCAAGCGGCTATGACGGACAGGTTGAAGCAAACCGCGCACGGTGCCGCCACTATCGGCTATCAGGCCTGCATCCCATTCCGGCCCGGCGACATTCATATACCAGCGCTGGCCCAACGGCTGCTCTGCGGAGGCCGCTGTTACAACATAGGGTCCAGCGCCAGTTATGGCCGATACATCAAGCAAATCGGCCGCCACAATCATTTCCTGACGCACCAGCGACCACTGGCAAGCAGGCAGGTTCGCCACCACCGGCAATGCCTTACCCAACCCGTCTACTGCACCGCCAGTGAAAATATTGCGGTGACTGGCGCGCAAATTTTCCAGCACAGGAAACAGATACGGCAATTTGTTCTGCCAGTTCCAGTGCAGCGCCCTTTCAGCATCCTGTGTCACTGGCAAATACACCTGATACGCCAGCAATGCAGTGTCCATTCGTGTGCGATATTCAGCCAGACGCGCACCCCAATCGAGTTGAGACGGCAATGCCAACAGCGGAAACAGCCAAAAGAGACATCGCCAGCCGCGCTGTGCGCCGGGCGTCATCATTCGATAGAGCAGCAAACTCACACCCAACCACACCAGCAGCGCCCAGATCTGGAAACGATCCACCGCAGGATCAAGCACGCCCTCAACACGCGTCAACGTGAGCAAAAAAGCGCTGCCAAACCCGATCAGCACCAGCGCCAGCGCCAGCGCATCCAGACTGTCCATCGCAACCCGCCGCTGCAAGCGTTGCCACAATGCCAGCCCCGCCAACAAACACACAAGCACGCCGAAACCGGTCGCAACAAGCGACAGGGTTGCTTCGGGGACTATCTGCCATGCACGCAATAAATGGTAGAGCGGACCACCCATCAACTGCAGCGGGAATAACACAATATTCCAGCGATTAAACTGCAGCGTGTCACCCACTGCGCTGGCACCTGGCAACAACAGGTACAGTGAAATAAACACCAGCGCACCACCGGCAAAATACCCGGCAAAACGCAACGGCGCACGCCACAAATACACACCCAGCAAACCGATAGGCCAGACCAGAATTCCGTTACCAAAACTGAGTGTCGCCAAGCCACCCAATAACAGGGAAACAACAACGTTGCGGGTTTTATGTTGTGGATGATGTGCAGCACGATGCAGGAAAAAAATGGACAGCACTGTATTGAGTATCGACATATAGTTGTTGATGCCGTTGAATCCCCAACCCAACAAGGCAATATTGAGCAGCCAGCACAACAGCACAACTACCCAGCCTGTTAACAGCCAACGAGATAACGGATTCACAATACAAACACGTATCTGTGCGCAGAGCAGCGCCATCAACCCCAGATTCAACAACCAGTCCACCGCCACCAGAAAATGGTTATTGCCGTTAAAAAAATTCAGGTCAATGTCATATAACAAGAAAGCCAGGATATGGCGATGACCAGACATTGTAGTGATCGATGTGCGCCATACGCCCTGTTCTAACAAGGCGTAATACATATGCCATTGATCGCGTGACAGGGGCGACACATGGAAAAAAATGATGTAGTAAGCCGTGATGGACAGGAATACAGCCACCAGCAATAGCCAGATGGCGGCAACCGATTTTTTGACGAGCGAACTACGCACGTGCAAACCAGTTCAGGGATTTACGCCAGCTGCTCATCCAGAAGTTTTCTGGAATGCTGGCAACCGTGTCGCGCAATGCGTCGTCGAGGTCACCGCCCGTGTAATGCAATAGCGCTTGTGACGTGGATGGATCAAAAAATATTTCCCGGCACAACAGATCCGCTATGTTATTCATATCAAGTCCACCCGCCTGTTTGCCAAACAACCTCCCCACAAATTCACCCAGCGCCGACAAATTATGGAATATGCCATCACTGACAGGGCTAACCTGCCGATCCCTGCGCCCAACAATCACTGCCAGACGTTGCATCAACGCGGTATATGTCAGGTTTTCATCGCCAACAGGCAGCGACAGACTTTCAGCAGGAAAGCGCAGCGCCCCACTCACCGCCGCAGCCAATGCAGTGACAGACAACATACTGGCTCCCCCACGTATGCACATCAAAGGCGTGGCAGCTCGTACATACGCCACCAGTGAAGTCCACTGTGATTCACGATGGGGCGCTGCACCAAAGACCCAGGGCACCTGTATGGTCACCAGCACACAATCGCTAGCCGAAATAGCCGCATGCGCTACAGAATCCTGCTCAACCCGTGAACGGATATAAGGATGTTGTTTTGATAACTGCAGCGCCGGTTGTTGTTTGTCGATCCATGCAAAAATCGAGTTCAGCAAGACTGCCCGACGCACATTGGTGTGAGGAATCGCAGCAAATAATTGCTCACAGGGCCACACATTGGCTTGCCGGAAAAATGCCACTGGATCGCCTTCTACTTCGCAGCGCTCGTCAACACCCGCAGCGAATATAACTGCGTCGAATCCTTGCAATAGTTGCATGTAATCCGCTGTCTCCAGCGTTGCCACGTCACCGCTGATAGCTGTTACTTCATCATCAAACAACACCGATGCCGCTTCAGGGCTGCGACACAGCACAGACACAGCATCACCCTGCGCACGCAGGGCGCGGACAACGTGATAACCGATAAAACCGGTGCCACCTATAACCAATACGTGCATAGACTGCCCACACTCCAGACTGGCCGCAGTATAAGCAAAAAGCACTCATGGCTGTTGCGTCGACTGCTGCTGCAGTCAAGAATGGCACGTCTTGTTACAGGAACGGCATGCCGTGATTTTTCTGTTGTACTTACTGGTGGGCACGGTTGCCGGCGTATTGGCTGGATTATTTGGCGTGGGTGGCGGCACCATTATCGTGCCAGCGCTGTTGCTGTGTTTCCAATGGCAAGGCATCACGACGGAATTGCAGACACATCTGGCCATTGGCACATCACTGGCCTCCATCGTCATTACCTCCATCAGCTCTACCCAATCACACCACCGCGCGGGTGCGGTGCGCTGGCCAGTGGCGCTATGGCTTGCACCCGGCATTGCAGCCGGTGTCTGGTGTGGCGCCTATATCGCCGCCCAGATGCACGGCCTGCTGCTGCAGCGGCTATTTGGCCTGTTTGCCTGGCTGATCGCCGCCCAGATGTGGTTTGGCTGGCAACCACAGGGGCACTCCCGGGTACCGGGCAAAGGCGGTTTGACACTGGCTGGACTGGTGATTGGGGGCGTATCGGCACTGTTCGGCATTGGCGGCGGCTCTCTCACCGTGCCATTTTTGTGCTGGTGCAAAGTACGCATGCAGGAAGCGGTGGCTACCGCGGCTGCCTGTGGCTTCCCGATAGCTCTGGTAGGCGCACTGGGCTATGTGTACCAGGGTTGGCTCCAGCCAGACTTGCCCCAATACGCGTTGGGTTACGTCTATTTGCCCGCAGTGCTGGGTATTGGTATATCGAGCGTTGTCTTTGCACGATTCGGTGCACAACTGGCCCATCGGTGGCCCGCTGCCACTCTCAAACGCGTGTTTGCCGGTTTTCTGGTGTTTATCGGGGCTGTGCTGTTGGCCGGTATGGGTCGCTAGTGGATTTATGCCTGCAGGCGTAAATGTTTGGGGCGCAATCCCATCACCAGCAAAACGACAAAATACACAAGCATCCCCGCACTACACATCACGGCCAGATACCCCACGCGCAAGTTCCAGCTATAGGCGGACCAGTCCTGCCACACATGCAGCAAGCCACACAGCACCAGCACCATGGCGCCATTGCTAGCCAGCATCTGCCCGACAAAACGTCCCCAGCCGCGTCCGTATTCATAAATACCCTGCTTCCGCAGCGTGTGAAACAACAACCCGGAATTGATATACGCTGCAAGCGCAGTGGCCAACGCAAGACCCACATGCCCGATACCGTACACGTGCTGGAAAAAAAGCATGAAAGTGACGTTCATGACTTGAGCTGCCACTACAGAAATGACACCTATACGCACAGGCGTGCTGATGTCTTGCCGCGAATAAAAACCCGGGGCCAGTATCTTGATCATCATGAAACCAACCAGGCCGACACCATAGGCACGCATTGCCCAGGCAGACATCTGGATATCGTGCGCTGTGGTCTGGCCATGTTCAAACAAGGTGCTGAGAATGGGTGTAGCCAGCACAATCAGCGCTAGCGCAGCCGGCACACCGATCAACATATTGAGACGAATGGCCCAATCCAGTGTGGAAGAAAATTCTTTCGGAGATTCTGCGATATGGCTGCGCGACAAACTGGGCAAGATCACCGTGGCCACTGCCACCCCGAAAATACCGAGAGGCAATTCAGATACGCGCTCGGAGTAATACAACCACGCCACGCTACCTGTAGGTAAAAACGAAGCAAGGATAGAATCCATCATCAGGTTGATCTGGCTGACAGAAACGCCGAATACCGCGGGCAACATCAGCTTGAGTACACGCTGTACACCTTCGTGCTGCCAGTTCCACTTTGGCACGGGCATCAGGTGAATTTTCTGCATGGAAGGCAACTGGAATACCAACTGCACGACGCCGGATAACAGCACGCCCCACGCCATGGCAAACACGGGCTGGTCAAACCAGGGAACAGCAACAGTCGCTGCAAGAATCAGCGTGATGTTCATCAGGATAGGCGTGGCAGCCGCTGCCGCAAAACGGTCATAGGTATTCAATACCGAGCTGGCAAAACCTGTCATGGTGATAAGGAAAAGATACGGAAACGTAATGCGCAGCATGTCGCTGGTGAGGCCAAAACGCTCGGGGTCGTTCAACCAGAAACCCGGCGCAAACAGGATAGTGAACCAGGGTGAAGCCAACACGACCAACGCACTGACAGCGAGTGATGTACCTCCCAACACACCGGCAACATGATTCACCAGATCACGCACGGCAGCTTTATCACCACGCGCACGGTATTCTGCCAACACAGGCACAAACGCTTGCGCAAATGCACCTTCGGCAAATAAACGTCGCAAGAATTGCGGGATACGGAACGCAAGAAAAAAAGCATCCGCGCCCGGCGTGTGCCCCGCGCCAATCGCATTGGCCAAAACAATATCCCGCACCATGCCCAGCACGCGTGAAATCTGCGTCATGACACTGACCATGGCGCTGGAACGGAATAGATGGCGTGTAGTGGCGCTTCCGGCTGGCGTACTGCTCATGGCGCCGTCCATGTTTTGAAAAAGTTGTCTACATCAAGGGAAGGCGCTGTTTTCAATTCACCTTTTGGTGTCCCTAGATATAAAAAACCAAGCAGACGCTCATCGGGAGCCAGACCCAGTTTTTCTGCCAACAACCGTTCAAATGTGACAGGGCCTGTGCGCCATATTGCACCAACACCTGATGCATGTGCTGCCAGCAACATATTTTGCACTGCAGCAGCGACAGACATAACTTGCTCAATCTCGGGAATTTTGGCGTGGGGTGTAATACGGGCGATCACCAACAAGACGAGCGGCGCACGCAGTAAACGACCCGCCGCCTTGTTACGCTGGGATTCACCCTGTGGGCCGTAACAACACTCCTCAACATCAGCAATAATATTGCCGATAGTGATGCGATCCTCACCCTCTACCAGCAAAAAACGCCACGGACGCAACTGGCCGTGATCCGGGGCGCGCAATGCTGCGCGGAAGATGGCTTGCCGCTGCCCGGCAGACGGCGCAGGCTCCACCAACTCAGAAACAGACACACGGCTGTAAAGCGCGGCAAGCACTGCAGCAGCGTTTGTGATCTGTTCTTGCATGGGGACCAGCTCTCTTGAAACATCAAGAGCGCACTGTAGCGCATTGGTCAGGGGTGAGAAACCAGTTGCTGCCAATCCTTCAGCTGCTCAACGCTGCCCTTCAGGCGAGGATCCGTGTCAAGCGCCGAGAGGCGATTATCCTGCTGCAAAGACGGCAGCAGGTTTTGTAGTTGCTGCGTTGCCAACAGTGCCTGTTCTGGCTCGACAGCTGATCTGGAAAACTGCGCCACCAGCGCCCACTGTTGCGCTGTCAGGAACACCGCTTGCAGGTAAAGGATTTCATGCTCACGACCCGCCGCAGTATCGCCAGCATCGGCCTTCCACTGTTGCTGGAGCAGCGGTATGCGCTTTCCCAGCATCGCTGCACGCTCTTTGGCCATGTCTGCTGCCCGGTGCCAGGTAGCCTGTGCGCTGGCAGGCTTGCCGGCTTTCAGCCACGCAGCGGCTGTTTCATTACGCAAGCCCTGTGCTTTCAGATCCGACTCGATGGCCTTGTTGCCAAATAACCTGGCATTGGCAATGTCGCCTGTAGTTTCTGCCTGCAATGCCTTGCGCACCGATTCATTGGTGTACCACTCAACTGCCTGCAAAGAAGTGTCCAGCATCTCTGCATGTTCAACAGCATTGCTGGCATCAGCGCCCACAGTAGACGGTACCAGCCAAAGGCCGACCACCAGAAAACAGCAGAGGAAAAGCAGTACACGCATCGGGGAAAATGTCTTGGATACAGGCGCGCATCATTGCAGAACAGCGCGGCAAAACCACTCGCACAAACCGCTAGGCACGTGGGTAAAAACCGCTAATCAATTCCGCAGAGCCTCCGGTACAGCAACAACTCCCGGCTATCTCACCGCATCCAGCTGCCAGTCACGCAGCTGTGAAGCCACATGGTTAAAACCTGTTATTTCCCAGCCAATTGAAAACAGACCCAGTTCATAGAAAAACAGATCTGCAGGAAAGCGCCGGCCATTTTCACGCTGCCGCACCGCCTGAATACCCGCTTGCACAAACGGCAGCAAATCCCCGTGCACGTACACCCAGCTTCCTTTCACCGGATCACCATGCAGAAAATCTCGCGTCGGCATACGAAAGATCATCCGCGCCGTACCGGGCTTTTCATTGTGCCACCAGCGCTCGCCCACACGATCTTCCGGACAACGCCAGATACCAGCATCCGCAATTGATCGGGGCGTAACACATTGGTCACCGCTTTCCGTGCATTTCTGGCATCCGAAATCGCTGTGGGGGAACCGATCGTCATACAACGGCAAGGTGAGCCAGAAGTAATCTCCCGTGAGCCGATTACGCACGGTAATAGCCAATAACATTCGCGCCGCATGCACCGAAGGGTTGTAGCCTTCCTGATGTTGCGGCGTATCAAACAGCATCCTGATCTGGCCGCTGAGCATCAACTGCCGGTATTGCACGAGACGACCACTGTTCAGTGGCTGCGAAAGTAGCCAGTGTGGCCACGGCTTTCCAAGATCAGCAATATAGCGCGGCACGCCATCTTCACTGCGCGCAGCAAATTCACTCAGGCCATTCATCTCCAGCATGACATCCGCCATAACCGGATCGCCAGGTTTTAGCTGGAGGCGTTTCTGAATGCGCCCGTCGCCATCATGCAATAACCAGGCAAGCTGCGATTCCACAGCATCAGCAATATCCTGTGCATTAGACCACTGTTGCAACTGCCAGACCGGTTGCTGCGAGCAATCCCGATGCGGCAAGCAGACAGCGGCTTCGCGCGTGACATTTTGCGGCAAAAACCCGAAACGGATATTGGCAGGTGGAGTAATACGTACACCGCGAGAAAAATGGTTATCCAACAACAGTGGATTGTTTTTATTATCTTCCGCCACCACAAGACAGGAAGCCAGCAATGCCGATAGCAAAACAGACAACTGCCGTTTCAATGCTATCGACAAAACCATCAGTGATGATCGTGCTTGCTGCCACCGAGACATTGGGGTGACTCGGGCGCAACACCCTGTTCCTGCCATTCTTCCGGTGTGTAGGTGTGCAGTGCCAATGCATGGATCTGCTGCATCATATCACCCATTGCCGCATACACTGTC
>ERZ724517.577-NODE-577-length-22083-cov-6.414881_pt1 | contig 22083 bp, 14 predicted proteins | sample MGYA00376050_ERZ724517 | MGnify/ENA primary metagenome ERZ724517 (study PRJEB28724, sample SAMN07190886) | activated sludge metagenome | isolation source: activated sludge of sewage treatment plant in Hong Hong | place: USA: Christiansburg, Virginia | collected... | reverse complement strand
TTTTAAGGTGTTATAAATTTTTTCTAAAGTATTTAATTTCATATACGGACAATCATTACAAGCGCAACTATTATTTGGTGGAGCTGGTATAAAAGTTTTACCAGGACTAGCTTTTTGCATTTGATGAATAATACCAGTTTCAGTTAACACAATAAATTCTTGTGCAGCTGATGTTTTACTATAGTTTAAAATAGCTGTTGTACTTCCAATAAAATGTGCATGTTCTAAAATTGCCGCTTCACACTCAGGATGTGCTAATATCAAAGCTTTTGGATGTTGAGCTTTTAGTTTAATTAATTTTTCTAAACTAAAAATTTCATGTACCATACAGCTACCATTCCATAATACCATATTACGGCCAGTCACTTTATTGATATACGCTCCTAAATTTTTATCTGGTGCAAATATTATTTTTTGATCTTTAGGAAATGACTCTACAATTTGAACAGCGTTTGTACTCGTTACAATCACATCTGAGAGCGCTTTAATATCTGCCGTACAGTTTACATAGGTTAACACCACATGATCGGGGTGAGCAGCTTTAAAAGCCGAAAATTCATCTGGTGGACAAGAATCTGCCAAAGAGCACCCTGCTTTTAAATCCGGAATCAATACTTTTGTTTTTGGATTCAATATTTTGGCAGTTTCTGCCATAAAATGTACGCCAGCAAATAAAATGATATCAGCAGTCGATTTTTCTGCTTGTTGAGCGAGGCCTAAACTGTCTCCTATATAGTCTGCAATATCCTGAATATCAGCATCTTGATAGTAGTGAGCAAGGATGATGGCATTCTTAGTTTTCTTAAGATGCAAAATCTCTTTGAACAAATCAAGCGACGGATCAATTTTTTTTTCGAGGTAACCTTTTTCTAAATTCATTATAATAATATAATATTTTTTAAAATTTTAAATTATAGTTATAGTATATAGGCTGTTAATACTGTGTAAAAATAAGCTTTTGTTTACTAGGATTTACAGTAATTTACAGTCTATTAACAATTATTAAACCATCTTATTAATCATAATTGTTTGGTTTATAGATTAATGTGTAGTAATGAACAAAACGTTGAATTCAAAAAATAGTTTAAAACTTCTGTAAGAATGACCTTAATTTTATGTGTGTAAAACTGTACAAACTACCTAATAGTTTTTGAAAGTAAATTTTGTAGTATCAAAAAATAGCCTAAGTAAATTAGCTATTAAAAAAACACTAATTAATTACCGAAACTTATTAACGATAAATTTAATTATACACAGTAATTTTGTTAATTAGCGTTGTGTATAATTGACTCATTTTCAGCACCAGTTGTTATGAGTGTTAATTAACGTTGATTACAAACTATTAACAAAACTTTGATATGACAAAAATTGCTATAGGTAGCGACCACGCTGGCTTTGAACTAAAAGAAGTACTAATATCGTATTTAAAAACAAAAAATACGGAAGTATTTGATAAAGGTTGTTATAGTTTAGAACGTGCTGATTATCCAGATGCAGCACATGCTGTTGCAACAGCTGTTATTAATAAGGAAGCTACTTTTGGTATATTAATGTGTGGTAGTGGTAATGGTATTAATATGAGTGCTAATAAACATCAAGGTATTAGAGCTGCTTTATGTTGGAATTGTGAAATTTCGGCGCTAGCGCGCCAACATAATGACGCCAATATTTTAACCTTACCAGCAAGATATATAACTATTGAAGAAGCTAAAAAATGTGTGGATGCTTTTTTATCAGAGCAATTTGAAGGTGGAAGACATGCAGATAGAATTAAAAAAATTGACGCATGTTAACATCTATAAAACTATTTTTAAAAAGAGAAGCTGTATTAAACGGTTTCTTTTTTTTGTTTATAGGCTTTATTTTACTTCAACGCCTGTTTTTGTTTTTAACCGTTAATCAAGATTGTGTAGATAACGATCAAGTAGTAATGTGGTCGGGCGCTAAACATTTTTCGCAAGGATTGTTTTATGTGCCACGCTATTATGGACAAGATTATAATACTATGATGGAAGGCTTGTTTGCGGCTCCTCTAATAAAGTTAGGCGTAAGTGTTTATTATGCTGTTCCAATTGCTACCCATTTTATTTTCTTAACTCCTTTTTTATTTACGGCATTTTATTTATTTAAAAAACAAATGAAAGAGCAAGCTATTTTAGTATTAGCCATTTTACTGTGTTTACCCGTGGGTTTTGATATTATGACGTCTATTCCAAGGGGTTTTGTAACGGGCTTATTTTTTACAAGCCTTTTTGTGGTGAGTTTATTTAACCCAAAGAATTACCGTTTTATTTTAGTCAATACATTTTTGGCTTATGTAGGATATTTAGTGAGTCAAAATTCGGTTATAGTAAGCGCTCCATTTTTGTTTTATTTATTCTTAATTAATTATAAGGATAAAAAGTATTACATCTATTCTGTTATTGGAATTGTTTTAGCGCTGCCTATTGATTATGCTTTAAATCATTTTTATAAAGCAAACCCTAATTATGTATTATACGGTCTTACTAATGAGTATTCATTAGATTATTTTAAGGAGGCCATTCTTAATTTAGATAAGCGATTTGCACACATTGGTTTTTTTGTAGAAGAGACAAGTGTGATTGTTTTATTAACCTTTATAAGTTTAGGCGTTTTACTATTTAAGAAAAATAAAAAATTGCTTTTATCGTATCTTCTTTTTTTAGTCATCATTTTATTTTCGTTTTCTTCAAGTAAAGTCAACGATGGTATTGTTTGGCCTTTTTATTCGTATAGCCGCATGTATTTAGGATTTCCAATTATTATGTATTTAATAATTATAAATTTGGATATTGACTTCAAAAAAATAATGTGTCTTATAATACCTGTTGTTTTTGTATTTACTTTATTTAAAGAAGTAACATTTAAAACAACTTTAGCGTATCATGTTCAGGAAAAAATGTGGGGACACGTTCACTTAAACACTTTGAAAGAAGTTATAGAAGCGGCCGACATCACAAAACGAATATGTATAGAACAAGGCGTAAATGATTTTGTGATCGTAAATAGTGCTTGGCACGATGATGAAATAAATTATGCTGGCCCTGCTATTTATGATGATTTTCCAAACACCTTTAAACCTTCTTTTGAACGAAGAACTTGGAGAATTCTAGAAGAAAAAGTTAATGTTCATGATAAATTTGTGATTTATACAGGTGATTATAATTATGACAAACTTATTTTGGAACAGTACAAAGATGTAGACATTACAAAAATCAACGATTATGGTGTTTTTTTAATTAAGAACAACAAACGGACAACAGTTGATTTTATAAAGCACGTTAAAGCACTAACCGACGGCTTTTAGCTATTTACTTAACAATTTGGTAACATTGGATTTATGTAAACTTAATATTAAGGTTATTATTTCGCCTTCGTTAATATTAAATTTACATGAAATCCACCTTTACTTTACTTATTGTTTCTGTTTTGTTTACACTACAGGCTTTTTCTCAAGAAACAACATCAGTTTCTAACGACTCTTTATTAAAATACTTAACAGATTTAAGGAAGGAAGTGCAGGATTTAAAAAAGCCTAAAACCAAAACAACTCCGTTTTTTAATTATAAAGCAGGTTTAGGATTTGCAACACCAGATAGTTCTTATTCTATAAATATCAGATTTAGAATTCAAAATCGATTTTTGATGAATACTAAAGATGAGGAACATTTGGAAACAGGAAGTTGGGAAGCACGAGTGAGAAGATGCCGTTTAAGTTTTACGGGACACGTTATAAACCCAAAATGGAATTATTATTTACAACTTTCGTTTTCGAGAGGAGATATGGATTGGAGCGATGCAGATGCCTCAACACAAAATACAAGCCCAAACGTGGTAAGAGATGCGATGATATTTTATAAACCAATTAAAAACTTACAATTTGCTTTAGGACAAGGAAAACTGCCTGGAAACAGGCAACGCGTTATTTCTTCAGGTGCACAACAGTTTTATGATAGATCTATAGTTAACGTAAACTTTACGCCAGATAGAGATTTTGGCTTTTTTATTAATTACACGGCTCATTTAGGAAAAACCTTTACTGTGCTTACAAAACTAGCGGCAACGAGTGGAGAAGGGAGAAATTCAGTAAGTAGTAATGCAGGATTGGCTTACACAGGAAGAATAGAGCTTTTGCCATTTGGTCAATTTACAGATGGTGGAGATTATTACGAAGGAGATTTAGCCAGAGAACCAAAACCAAGAATTTCAATAGCAGGAGGTTATCATTTTAATGATCTAGCTGTAAGAACAGGAGGACAGCTTGGTAAAGATTTGTTTGCTACTAGAAGCTTTAATGTATATATGGCGGATTTTGTATTCAAATATAAGGGCATTGCATTAAGCAGCGAGTATGTTAGAAGAGACACCGATGGTTCACCAACAGTAATTGGAAGTGATGCAAAAAGCCGAACTATTGTTACCGGAGATGGCATCAACACACAATTAAGCTACTGTTTTAAAAACATGTTCGAGGTTGCGTTAAGACACTCACTCGTAAGCCCACATAATGATTTACTAGCTAAAGTTAGAGAAAATGAACAATATGGCCTTGGAGTTTCTAAATACTTAAATAAACACAAGGTAAAATTGCAAGGTAACTTGTTTTATAATCGAGAAAGAGATTTAAGCAAACAAGAAAATCATAATAGTTACTTTTTTGCTGTTTTTCAAATCGAATTAGGGATTTAGCTACAAGAAATTAACATTAACTTAACATTGACAAAGTACCAAGACCTTACTTTTACCAAAAAACAAAAAAATGACTACGACCTTAATTATCTTTTTAGTGATATGCTTAGTGTTAGCATGTACTTTCGAATTCGTAAACGGTTTTCACGACACGGCTAATGCTGTAGCTACTGTAATTTATACTAATTCTATGAAACCAACCACGGCAGTGGTTTATAGCGGTATTTTAAACTTTGTGGGAGTAATGACGGGTGGAATTGCCGTTGCCATGGGTATTGTAAATTTATTGCCAATGGAAGTATTAGTGGATAGCAACGTGTATCATGGTATAGCGATGATTTTAGCCTTATTATTATCTGCTATTATTTGGAATTTAGGCACTTGGTGGTTTGGTTTACCAGCATCAAGTTCACATACATTAATAGGTTCTATTATAGGTATTGGTTTAGCATTTTATTTTTTACCTGATAATGTTGGTGGAAGTGCTGTAAACTGGGATAAAGCAAAAGACACAGGTTTAGCTTTATTAATTTCGCCTTTAGCTGGTTTTACTGTAGCTATTTTAATGATGTTTATTTTTAAACGCTTAGTAAAAAATGAGATTATTTATAAAGAACCAATTCCTGGAAAAATGCCTCCTATTTGGATTCGTATGTTGTTATGGACTACTTGTGGATTAGTAAGTTTTTTCCATGGGCAAAATGACGGACAAAAAGGAGTGGGTTTAGTAATGATGATTTTAATTGCCATTTTACCAGCAAGCTTTTCTTTAGATTCTGAGATAAACTTACAAAGTACGAATGCCAATGTGATGGTAATTAATAAAATTATTTCTACTACCGATACCACACAGTTTGGTAAGGAAGAATTTAAAAATTTTAATACGATAAAAAAACACGCCGAACATTTTGCTGTTGCAACCGCTGGAATAAATTATTCGGAAGGGGTAGCGGTAACAGAGCGCTTTGAATTAAGAAAAGACATCGTAAAAATTACAAAAAGCGCCGAAAAATTATTAAAAAGCGAAAACGTAGCCATTTCAAAAAACGATATTAATTCATTAAAAACGGAAATAAAATCAGCTAAAAAATTAGTGGAGTATGCGCCATCTTGGGTTATCATTATGATTTCAGTTTCCTTAGGTTTAGGAACCATGATCGGCTGGAAACGAATTGTAAAAACTATTGGTGAAAAAATTGGTAAGCAACACATGAGTTATGCTCAAGGTGCCTCAGCAGAAATTGTAGCTTCTATGGGAATTGGTGTAGCTTCTGCTTATGGTGTACCAGTTAGTACAACTCATATGTTAAGCTCGGGTATTATGGGAAGTATGGTTGCTAAAAAAGGATTAAAAAACTTACAACGTAAAACCATCACCAACATCTTTTTAGCTTGGGTATTAACCTTGCCTGTAACCATGATTTTATCTGGAGCTTTATTTTTATTGTTCAGAGCAATATTATAATCAGTCAAATTTTTATTTTAAAACCGTTAGAAAAGCTCTAACGGTTTTTTTGTTATGTAGATTTAATGTTACGGATTAAAACAAATCTATAATACTAGCTTAACATGATCAGATTTTAAAAGATATACTTTTAAAACCTAAACACTAACAATGACAACTGGTTTAATTGTACTTCTGATAATTTGTTTGCTATTAGCTTGCGCTTTCGAATTTGTAAATGGTTTTCACGATACGGCAAATGCTGTAGCAACTGTTATATATACTAATTCATTAAAACCAACCGTTGCGGTTGTGTATAGCGGTATTTTAAATTTTACAGGTGTCATGACTGGCGGCATTGCTGTTGCTATGGGTATCATCAATTTATTGCCCATGGAGGTTTTGCTTGACAGTAATGTGTATCACGGTGTTGCTATGATATTAGCCTTATTGTTATCTGCTATTATTTGGAATTTAGGGACTTGGTGGTTAGGCATACCCGCCTCCAGTTCGCATGCATTAATAGGTTCTATATTAGGAATAGGAATAGCCTTTTATTTTTTACCTGATACGGGAGGCAATGGGTTAGTTAATTGGGATAAAGTAAAAGACACAGGTTTGGCGCTTCTTATATCTCCGCTGTTGGGATTTTCAGCTGCTATTTTGATGATGTTTTTATTTAAAAGAACTATAAAAAATGAAATTATTTATAAAGAGCCCGTTCCCGGAAAAATGCCACCTATTTGGATTCGTATGTTATTGTGGATTACCTGTGGTTTGGTAAGTTTTTTTCACGGACAAAATGATGGACAAAAGGGAGTGGGATTAATTATGATAATATTAATTGCCATGATGCCAGGTTATTTTGCTATTGATGAAAAAGTAAATATTCAAAGCGTGAACGCAAACGTAGAACACATTCAGCAATTAATTATAAAAGCAGACACAAGTATTTTATCTGAAAGTCAACATCAATTGTATACCAATGTGTTTGTTAATGGAACGCATTTTAATGAAGAGACGAAAGGAAAATTTAAACCAAGTGAATTAGCTTTAACCAGTCGTTTTGGATTAAGAACAGATATTGTAAAAATCACATCTGCCTGCGAAAAATTAATTAAAAGCGGTAACTTATCATTAAGCCAAAAGGAAATTGTGGTTTTAAAACGCGAAATAAAAGAAGCAAAAGCACTCATTGAATATGCTCCTTATTGGGTAATTATTATGGTATCGGTTTCTTTAGGATTAGGAACCATGGTAGGATGGAAACGTATAGTAAAAACGGTTGGCGAAAAAATTGGCAAGCAGCATATGAGTTATGCTCAGGGCGCTAGTGCCGAGTTAGTTGCTGCTGGTGGTATTGGTTTAGCTTCGGCTTTTGGTTTACCAGTAAGTACCACGCACATGTTGTCATCGGGTATAGCAGGTTCGATGGTTGCAAAAAAAGGATTAAAAAATTTACAAAAGGGAACTATCATAAATATTGCTTTAGCATGGGTGTTAACCATACCTATTACCGTGGCTTTATCTTGTGGTTTATTTTTATTGTTTAGAGCTGTTTTGTAATTTTTTAGCAGTCAATGTAAATTTATACTTACTAGTACTTTACTTTGGGTTGTATTTCATATAACTCATCTCTAACATATTTCCGCATTCATTTAATGGTTTGATGATTTTAACGTAAAGCGTGTTTAAACATTTAACGTGAGTTTTGCCAAAAAAATCTCAGATTAAAATGAAAAACTACTACTACAAAGAAACATTGATTTTTATTGCAAAATTAGGCAGAAGAAAAACCTTTAGCGTTATTTACTTACCTGCCCTAGTAATGTGTGCATTTTTAAACAACATGAGTGCACAAACAGTTATTTACTCCACAAATTTTGGAACAGTGGCAAATGTAAACCCAGTAGGTTGGACATTTACAGGGATTGATATGAACATAAGCACAAATACACCTTCTTCAGGATATGCTGGAGCTTCAGGCGGAGCCTATTTGGGAGAAGGTAATTCAACAGCATTCGTAAATACATCTGGAACACCACAAAGCGCTTCTCAAGTTGGAACATCTGAAGCGATATTGTTACTTACCACAACCGGGCACTCATCTGTAACTGTTTCTTTTGGTATGAGAAAGTCTTCAGCAGGCTATAATACAAACGCAACTTATACATTTGAGTGGAGTTCAGATGGTATTACATATAATACGATACCATACACAGAAGCAACAGCGGGAAGCTGGGGATTAGTTTCTGGTGCAGGATTAAACCTACCATCAGGAGCATGTAATCAACCAACATTATATTTAAAGTGGACTTTTGTTAGAACAGGCACAGCTTCTAATTTTAAAATAGATGATGTAGTTATTACCGACAACTCATCTCTACCACCTGCTAATATGGCGTTTTCAGTGGATAATCAAACTGTATTAGAATCAGTAGGAACAGTTACCGCAAATATTTCTATTAGCGCATCAAACGCAAATCCTTCATCTGTTGAGGTAGTCCTTATTCCTTTTGGAACAGCAACTGTAGGTTCCGACTTAGCATATACCACGCAAACCGTTACTTTCCCCGCCAATGCAACCGGAACGTTACCTGTAACCTTAACTATAAATGATGATGCCATAGGAGAGGAATCTGAGTACTTTGTTTTAAGACTTCAAAATCCTGTTAATGCTAATTTTTCAGGCATTACGCAACAAACTATTTTTATAAAAGATAATGAGAATACAACTCCTATTGGTAATAACGAAGTAACCATGTCATTTGTGTCTAGTTTTACAAATGGCGTGGCTGCTACAAATTCGGCAGAGATTGTTGCGCACGACCCTGTTTCACAACGTTTATTTGTTGCAAATTCAATCGGAAAAAAACTAGATATTATTGATTTCTCAAACCCATCTGCCATGAGCATGATTAGCTCTATTGATATTTCTACTTATGGAAACATCAATAGTGTAGCGGTAAAAAACGGAATCGTAGCTTGTGCTATCGAAAACACGGTTCCTGAACTAGACGGATTTGTAGTATTTTTTAATACAAACGGTGTATTTCAAAATCAAGTTACGGTTGGGGCATTACCTGACATGATTACGTTTAATCATGCTGGCACAAGAGTACTAACAGCAAACGAAGGTCAGCCAAATGTAGGCTATACAATCGATCCAGAAGGCTCTGTTAGTATTGTTGATATTTCTGGAGGTATAGCAACTTTAACTCAAACTAATGTTACAACAGCATTATTTACAGCTTTCAACGGGCAAGCGGCAACTTTAAAAGCAAGTGGCGTAAGAATTTATGGTGCTGGTTCAACTGTTGCACAAGATATGGAACCAGAATATATTACCATATCAGAAGATGATTTGACTGCTTATGTAGTACTTCAAGAAAACAATGCTTTTGCTTATGTTAATTTATCTACTAATACAATTACAGACATTAAACCTTTAGGATTTAAAGATCATAGTGTTTTTGGTAAAGGATTAGATGCCACAAATACAGGCACAAATGTAAATATTGCCAATTGGCCAATTAAAGGCATGTACTTACCAGACGGCATGACACATTTTAATGTTGCTGGCGTTGAGTATTTAATTACTGCTAACGAAGGAGATGCAAGAGCCGATTATGGTGCAGCAAACAACGAAGAGACTACTATTGGCGCAGCTACATACTCTTTAGATCCAATTGCCTTTCCTTATGCATCAGCCATGAAATCAAACGCTAATTTAGGAAGATTGAAATGTACTAATCGTTTGGGTGATACTGATAACGATGGTGATTTCGATGAAATCTATACTTTTGGTGGACGTTCATTTTCAATTTGGAACGCAACAACTGGAACGTTAGTTTACGATAGCGGCGATGATTTAGAACAAATTACAGCTAATGATCCAACGTATGGCGCCATGTTTAATTGTAGTAATACAAATATTACAAAAAAAGACAGAAGTGATGATAAAGGTCCAGAGCCTGAAGGTGTTGCTGTTGCGACAATTGCGGGTATTCCTTATGCATTTGTAAGTATGGAAAGAGTAGGTGGATTAATGGTATTTAATGTGAGTAATCCTGCCGCACCGCAATTTGTTCAATATGTAAACAATAGAGGATTAACAGGTTTAACAGGAGATAGAGGCCCAGAAGGAATTATTTATGTTAAGCAGCAAGATAGTCCAAACGGTAAAGCATTAGTGGTTTTAGGTAATGAGATAAGTAGTTCTGTTTCTGTTTACGAAATCGCTTGTCCTGCCGCATCAGCTACTTTAGCGGCCGTTTCTGCTACATCTGCTTGTGTAGGTAATACTATTACAGTAAGTACAAGCACCATTTCGGGAGCAAGTTATATGTGGTATGATGGTACTACACCTATTGTTGGCGCTACGTCAGCAACATACCAAGCAACAGTGTCAGGTAATTATTCAGTGAAATTAAATAATATCGGATGTTCTGTTCCTTCAAATTCAATCGCACTAACATTTAATGCACTACCTACATTATCATTAACAGCATCTTCAAATAGTATCTGTTCTTCACAAACACTATCATTAACTGTTAGCTGAGCGTCTACGTATACCTGGACGGATGGTTCAAACAATGCTACTTATACGGCAACGCCTTCTGCTAATGTTAGTTACTCTGTAATAGGAACTGACGCGAACGCTTGTTCGAATACGGCTTCTATTTCAATAACCGTTAACCCAACACCAACTGTTCAAATTAACGCTAGTCAATTAGCTATTTGTCCTAACGAAACCGTAACGCTTACATTAACTGGCGCGTCTACTTATACATGGACAGACAATTCAAACAATACAACATACACAGTATCTCCAACCGCAAATACGACATACAGTGTAATGGGTTCTGATGCTAATGGTTGTATAGGAAATTCTGTTGTAACTATTACCGCCAATCCTAGTCCTACAATTTCAATTAGTGCAAGCAATTCAGTTATATGTTCTGGAAACAGTGCTTTATTAACAGCAAGCGGTGTATCATCATATTCATGGACTAGCGGACCAAATACGGCCACTTATAGTGTATCTCCAACAACAAATACAACATATACAATTAATGGTACTGATATAAACAATTGTAGTGGCATGAGTGTGATTACTTTATCTGTTAATGTAACACCAACAGTTTTAGCAACAACATCTAGCACCGCAATTTGTGCAGGACAAACCGTAACGTTAACAGCAAATGGAGCGTCAACTTATTCTTGGATGCCATCAGGAGCAACAGCAGTAAACGTAACATATACACCTAGTGTTACTACAACTTATTCGTTAATAGGAAATGACAATGGTTGTTCAGATACCACTGCTGTTTTGGTTACAGTTAATCAACTACCATTTATTACAGCAAGTACAACAAATAGTTTAATTTGTTCGGGAGAAAGCGTTATTTTAATGGGAAGTTCAAGTGCATCAACATACAGCTGGTCTAATGGAGCAACAACGATGTCAATTTCTGTTTCGCCAAGCATCACAACCGTTTATTCGGTTACTGTAACAGATGGATTATGTAATAATAGTTCAAGTGTTACACAAAGTGTGAGTGCTTGTACATCATTAAATGAATTAAGAAATAGTAATTCTATTAATATTTATCCAAATCCATTTAACGAATCGTTTAATCTTAGTTGGGATGCTAACAATACTTCTGGAGAAGAAACTCAAATTTATGTTTATAATGCTTTAGGTAGCTTACAGCTGCAAACTAAAACAACAGAAACGAAAATCACCATTAGTACAAAAGATTGGAACAGTGGATCGTATTTCATTAAAATAAATATGAAAGCGTATAAAATTATAAAACAATAGTAATTAAACATTAATAAAAGAAAAGCCCTGTCATATAACAGGGCTTTTCTTTTTTAGCGATTTAGTAAGCGAAGTGGTAATTTAGAACGTGTTTAGTTTTCCCACCATTTCACAATCAAGGTATCTTTTTTACCTTTCTTTTGCGCATTGAAGTGGTTTAGTAAATTGCTTTCCGAGAACTCATATATCAAATGATTATCATTGATAAAGCTTTTTGGTAAATCAGTACTAACCTTTATGGCGTTATTTAAACGAATATTGTCGCGTACTGTTTTATAAGTGTTTAACTTGTTTTTCTTTTTTATACTGTAATTCATCATCGTTGTTTTATTATAATAATTAATGCAAAGTTCGCTCTTGTAGTTTCCTTAAACATTAATAAATTATTAAACTAGTATGATTTTATAAAAAAAGGCGACTTATTTAAGTCGCCTTTTTTTGAGGAATCAGTAATCTGTTTATTTTTTTACTGTTTTCTTTACAGCTTTTTTTGCGGCTACTTTTTTTGTAGGTTGTTTTTTCGCCTCAATTTTTTTAGGTTGTTCTTTCGTTACAGCTTTTACAGGTACTTCAATTTTTAAAGCCTTCATAATTAACTCTTGATTGCTAATTATTGTTTTTAGCATTTCTTTGTTTTCTTTTTTCATAGTAGGTTTTTTTAATTGTCATAATTTGCTAGCAATGCTTCAGTTTTTAGTTTTGGAAAAATGAATACAGCAAAATAATTCAATACACAAAAGTACTCAGGATTTTGTTACGGAATCAAAATAATTAACATTAAAGCTGATTAATTAATGTTTAGTTTACAATACATTATGAAAAAAGTAACGTAAATTACATTTAAACCTACAAGTACACACAAACATTTGCTATGTTATTTAGGTGAGTAAAAATCAAATCACTAATATTATTTATAGCGATAGTAAGAAGAAAATTTGGCAACTCGTATTACAATCCGTTTAATTTATTTATTTCGGCCTGATAATCATTAATAGGAAAGTATCCATGCATTTTAATAACATCTTGTCCTCTTAGTGTTAACTCCGACATAATAAAGTCATAAATTTGTTGACTAGGCTTTCCATTAATATATTGATATAATGGTCGTGTTAAAACATAATCTCCTTTTTTTACGGCAGCAACTTCATAAGGCGAATAAGCGCAAGAACCTTTAATATAAATAGGCATAGCCCAAATACTGCCATTTGGTTTTCCGTTTTCATCCATTAAAAAACCAACTCCTGCATAACCAATACCAGCTTTATTGTTTTGCACGGCTTTTACAATATCAGCATTCCCGTGAAGATGATTCATTGTGGCAGAGTATGGAGCTCTTATAAATTTATCTTTTAAATAAGAATAGGTTCCAGAAGTACTATCTCTTCCATAAACCACAATTGATAAATCAGGACCGCCTAATTCTTTCCAATTTTTAATTTCTCCCGAAAAAATTTGTGTGAGTTGCTCCGTTGATAAACTGTCAACTCCTAATTCCGAATGAGTGATAATAGCCAAGGCGTCAACTGAAAACATAATTGGAATTGGATTTACTCCATTTTTTTTAGCACGCTCTATTTCTGATGGCTTCATTTCTCTGGAGGAATTTGCAATATCGGTTTCGTTATTAATTAGTGCTTCAATTCCAATACTACTTCCGCCACCTGATATATCAATCATAATGTCATTTCGTTCTCTCGAAAACGCTTTCGATAGATCTTTTACCATTGGTAGCTCTGTGTCAGAACCCTTGATGACAATTGTATTTCGTTTTACAATCTCCTGTAATTCGGGATCTTGTGCTTTCTGTTCTTGCTTACAGCTAGAAAAAACAAAAGATGTTATAAATAAAAGATAAATGTATTTCATAGTATTTGCTTTAGAATATTTGTTCAAATGTCTATTTCTAATCTTATGTAGATATGAAATTAATGTTAGTTTATATGTTATTAGATTAAACAAAGAAACTCTTCGATTAATTAATATTCACCACCAACAATTCGATGATTTAATGTTTCATCTTTAAACAATGGTAGTTTTTTTGGTCTTTTATTAAGCCCTGTTGTATCTGTTAACGATAACATAAATGATTTGATGTTACTTATTTCTTGTTTAGTTAATTGCAACGAATCAAAAGGTAATGTTTGATGGGGGATATTAATTCCCAGTCCTTGTCCACCACCTTTATTATAAAAATCAACAACATCGTCGAGCGTTTTATATACACCGTTATGCATATATGGACCAGTTAATGCAATATTTCTTACAGTTGGTGTTTTGAAAGCGTATTGATGTATATTTACTCTTGACACAACGATTCTTCCTTGGTCCTTATCAATTTCTTTACTATTCATTTTTTCAGGCACGCCAATAGCTTCATATTCAGTATCATTATAAATAGGAGGCACTAGTCCATTAAACAATGGGAAAAAATGACAACTACCGCACAAGGCCTTTCCTGAAAAGACATTATATCCATTAATTTCTTGTTTAGTTAATTGCTTGTAATCACCTTTAATATATTTATCAAACCGACTATTCATAGATATGAGTGTTTTTTCATACTCTGCAATTGCCTTTAACATGCCATAATAATTTATGACGGTGTCTGGAGTTCCTTTAAAAGACCGTTTAAATAATTGCTGATATTCTTGACTTTGGCTTAATTTGCTAATCATGTCTTCAATAGTCGAATTCATTTCCTTTTGATTGTGAAGCACATCGTTAGCTTGCTGTTCTAATTGTCGAGCTCTTCCATCATAAAAAAAATTCTTTTGAAAAATTGTATTTAATAAAGAAGGCGTGTTGCGATCTAATACACTTTTTTCGTAAGACACTCCTTTTTCAAAACCATCAGTAAAAGCTTTTTCAGGATTGTGACAAGAAGCACAGGCGCGCTTATTATTACCAGACAGCACAGGATCAAAAAACAGTAATTCACCTAATTTTGCTTGTGAGGCCAAACCAAAAGTATCAACCGTGTGAATTGAAAAGTAATTGATGTTATAAGACTCTTTTTCAAACACTTTCTCGTTATTCAAATTAATGGCATAATCTACTTGAGTATAAGGAAAAATAGTTGCTTGATGCATTTTAACCAATTGTTTGTAAATAGGTTTGATGTGTTGTGTGATAAAAAACAAACGATTAAAGGAATCATAGTTTTTATTGATCGAACAATAATTTTCAGCTAATCTTAATTGTGCAATTAATTTCAGGTGATTTTCCGTAGGATAAGATTTCACATTATTCTTTTTGATACCATCTAATAATGCTCTGCATCCCTCAAAAACACTAATACATTCAAGGCTATTTGTTTTTGTAAAAGAAGCGTCGTAACCACTTAAGGTTAAGCTACTCATTCTTATCATTTCAAATTGCATCATCTCAAGTATTTGAGAATCATTAATGTTTATGTTTTTTAATTTATTTTTGAAACCCTTAAAACTTTCTCTTAACAAGGTTAGTTCAGACACTAATAAAGGAATATCAATAGAATCAACACCAAATAATTGTTCTTCAATAACCTGAAATCCATGCGGATCAACAATGCGCGTTCCAATTTCTAAGTCAGATTTTTTTACTAAAGGACCGTTAATAAAGTATTTGACATCAAAGGGGGAACTGTATTCTAAAAAACATTCGATATGTTTATAATAACGCCTTGCACTAAAATAATTGGCTCTTAACTGACTTAATCTTTGTTCTATAAATATAGAATCTGCTAACTGGACACTTTTATCTAAAATCGAAATTAACTGATTCGTATGACGATTGACGTAATTATAATTTTCGGTTGAAGAAAATGCGGAATCATTTGAACTGAAAAAAGAACAACTAATAATAACAACAATAAATAGAACGCCTACTTTTATAGGGTTACCCATAAATTTGAAAAACATTATTGACCTGCTTCTTTGACAAATTTGAAAAATAGGGTTTGATTGTTAATTTCTATAGACCCATTATATAAGCCTTGTGCTAAATGATTGATGTCTAATTGCAACTGGTTGTTATAAATATCGTTTTCGTTGAAACTTAACTCAAACATATTCTGACCCACCGTATTATACATAGTCACTTTTCCGCTTTTTGTTTGTTGTCCTAAAAAACTAATCACTAATTCTTTTTGTGCAGGGTTGGGGAATACATTTAATATACGAACATTATTCTGGCTAATTAAACTTGTTGAAATATTTAATACTCTTGGGCATATAGGAGGCATAATTCCATACACACTATTTCGTGGCATGCTTGCAGAGTTTGTAGTTCTTAAAAATCGTTCTAAATGATTGACATACATTGATTTTGCATGGGTATATGCATTTGATGAATTATCAATAGTATTTGTATAATACCAATCACATTGAGTTCTTGTGATATTAACATCTAATATCATAAAACCATGTTGCGAAAGATCAGCATATTTGATATGAGAGTTAGAAGCTTGTATAGCAGCAGCTCCTAAAGGAATACTTAAACCAGGAGAGGTAACACTTGGTCCTACAAATTCAACACCAGCAGAACCCGATCCTGTAGTTCCGTTATAAGAAGCAGTAGGTAAGTCGTTAGCCCAAGACGAATGAATATCTCCTGTTATAGCTACAACATCGGTTATATTGTGAGATAAAATATGATTAAATACTCTATTTCTTTCAGCTGGATAACCATCCCATTGGTCGCCATTTACAGCTTGACCAAACACTTTTAATGGCGCAATCATAATTTGTTGCGTTAACACTTTCCATCGAGCTGCCGAAGAGTCTAAACGATTTCCTAACCACGTAAACTGGTCTGTACCTAATAACTGTCTAGTGGTTGAGGTTACAGTAGCGCCTGTTGTGCCTGCTTGTAAATCACGGCCATGTAGACGTGTATCCAACATAATAAAATCTACTAAATTACCATACGATAATTTTCTAAATAATTGATAAGGATCTGAGGCACCAGCTTGTTGCCTAATTGGCAGCCATTCAAAATAGGCTTGTTTGGCATTTGCTTTTCTAATGGCAAATGGACCCTCACTTGCAGGTGTATGATTTTCTGCACCATTCATCCAGGCATCATTTGCCGATTCGTGGTCATCCCATATGGTGATAAATGGAAATTGTTGATGTAATCTTCTTAAATCGTCATCTAAACGATAAGTGGAATAGCGTTGTCTGTAATCGCTTAACGATAAAATTTCGTTGGCTGGTAACCATTGACGATTAGCAGTTGCATTTGGAGAATACCCGCCAGACTCATATTCATAAATATAATCACCTAAACAAATCACCGCATCAAAATCAGCTCTATTTAATAATACTTTGTAAGCATTAAAAAATCCAGCTTCTAAATTAGCGCATGATACGATGGCAAATCTTAAACTATCACCATTGTTAAGTGGAGTTGTTCTTGTTCTCCCTCTTGGTGATTTTTTACCATTACATTCAAACTCATAATAATACCATGTGTTAGCATTTAAGTTGGTAACATCTACCTTTACTGTATAGTCTGCTGCATTACTTGTAATTAAACTACCCCCTTGAACAATGTTGGTCATGCCAGTATCTGTTGCCATTTGCCAAGAGACTAAAATTGGGTCAGACGAAACGGTGTCGGGAGTTACTCTTGTCCAAATAATAACTTTATCAGGCATAGGATCACCCGACGCAACGCCATGATAAAAAGGCGCTAAGCATGTTTCTAATGAAGAACTTCTTAATACTTGTGCGCTTATATTAGCGGCGCAAATAGTAAATAATAAAAAGAGAAATTTACTGTTTAATAATTTTGTAATCATAACTCAAGTTATTAATGGTTGTTTTTATAAAGTAAATGCCAGATGAAAGTTCAGATAAATCAATTTGAATAGTTCTATTGTATTTTAAATCATCTGATGAAATGGTTTTGATAATCATTCCTATAGTATTTAAGACATTAATTTTACTCATGTTTTCTGGAGTGTCATCGTATTTGAATGTTAATGTTACCGTTTCAGAAAAGGGATTTGGAAATACCTTTATAGCATATTGTTCTTTTATCGCTTCATTTAAATTCGTAACTCCACAGATTACTTGATAGCTTCCGCTTGAAGCGTTTGTAAAACCTGTACCGCCATTAATAGTGTATATTGGATTTACGGTTGAAGACGAACAAGTGGGAACAAATATTTTAATTCTTCCACCGCCTGCTCCTCCTCCCTTGTTACCAAGACTTCCGTTGCCGCTAGTAATCGTTTGATTGCCGCAAAACACACCTCCCGAATAATTAGTAGTAGTTCCATTTCCTTTTTGTCCACTATTACCACCATTGCCACCATTGCTTTGTAAGGTGCCTGTAATTAATGCTAAAGTTTGTGACTCTATATAAATACCGCCACCAGAACCGCCGCCTCCGCCGCTTCCAGCGCCTGCACCGCACGATAAAGTTGCCTCGCCCGAATCGTCGCAACCGTCCGAACAACAATTAGGACTAATTCCACCATTACCACCATCGCCGCCGTTAGCACCATTTTCGCCGTTTACTAAAACCTTACCTATAATTTTTACAGAATCAGTTGCTATTAATTGTACGAGTCCGCCTCCGTTTCCACCTTTGCCACCAGCTAACCCAACGTCGTAAGATCTTCCGCCGCCGCCGCCGCCAGCACCACTTGAGCCTAAGTCAATATCTGGACCTGTGGCAGTACCAAAAACGTTACTAGCATTTCCACCGGCGCCGCCAGTACCTGCAAATACAATATAACCAGTTGAAACATTTACGCCTGTTGCTGTATATGTACTTGTGCCATTACCACCATTTGCTGCCGAAGTACCAATGCCTCCATAACTTGCACCACCTCCACCACCAGCACCGCCAGAGCCTCCAATCATGCCGCATTCATCATCATTACTTAAACATTGTTGTTTAGGTCCTGAGCCATTTTGTCCGTTTTGTCCTTGTAATCCTGCACCAGTTCCAAAACCGTTGCTACCAAATTTTCCAGACTCCACCACAATAATTCCTGTATTATCTTTATTGCTGCATGTATTAATAGCCGTTTGATCTCCTGTTAAACTACTTACAATGTTTCCACCTAGTCCTCCCGTTCCACCAACATTACCAGCATAATTACCGTCAATAGTTCCTTCTACTATAATTTTTTGTGCATTAATAATTAGTTTGCCACATCCACCTGATGAATATGCCTTAACGTAAACAGTAACAAAAGGCGCTACTTTAAATGTTCCACTAACATTATAAGTGCCAGATAAAATAATACTTGAATTAATAATAAAATCTCCAGGAACATTAGTAGTAACACATTGAGCTTGGGTTTTATATATAGTAAAAAGTAGAGTTATCGAAAGTAGAATTTTATTTAACATATAGTTTGTAGTTTTTTTCGTGAGAGTCAGTAGTAATTTTTAGAAAGTAGATGCCAGACGAAAGAGCATTTGGAACACCTAACGTATTTTTGCCAGCGATTAATTCTATTTGTTCGTTTTGCAATTCTTTTCCATTAATATCTATCAATGTTATGACAGCTGGAATCGAGTGCACACTTTCAATAGTTATGCTATTAGTGGACTCTTCTAAAAGACTTGGATAAACCAAAAACTCATAAGAGTCAAAATCATTTAAACCTGTAACTGAACACAATGGATTAGAAATAACATTGATATGAAACGTATCTTTAATGCATCCGGCCAAATCCGTGGCATATACTACCGTACTTACTGGTGTACTAATAGTTAGAGAATCTGATTGTTGAGATGCTGGGAACCAAGTTACTTGGTCAGGAAAAGTTGATTTTAAAGTAATTAGTTCATTCGGACAAACAGTATATGTTTTACTTCCTCCTGCATTTTTTATAATGGTAAACGAATCAAATACAGTACCTGTTGATGTTATAAATTTGCCTTCTAGTTTATTGTCTTTTACATCAACGGCCATTGAGCCATAAATCGTATTTTCAGATTTATACATTGCTGGATGTGGCCAGCCAGAAGAAGGGCTTGAATCATTTTTTCCAGAACAACCACACACCACATATACTGTTCCTTTGTGAGAGCTCGTTGCTTGAGTTTGTTTGTGGTAAGCACAATCTACTGGATAACTACCAGAAGTGTTGTCTTTTTTCATAGCAGGAGTTAATGAACCAGAATAGCCATAATGTCCATCTAATAAATAAGAGCGTTCGTAAACATGGCTATGCCCGTTTAAAACTAAATCAACTCCCTTTGCTTCTAAAATGGGAATAATATTTTGTCGCATATCAACTAATTCACCATCTAAAAAATTGGAGTTATCCGAATTGTGACTTCCTTTTGTGTAGGGTGGATGATGCCAATAGGCGATTACCCAAGGTTGAGTATTAGCTGTTAAGTCATTTTGAATCCAAGTAGCCATGGCTCCTGTTGAAGAACGGCTAACGTCGTATGAATCGAGAACAACAAAATGTATATTGCCATAATTGTAAGAATAGTATTTTTCAGTTCCTGATGGCACTCCACCACATTCTGCATTTGCAGGAAGTGTGAAAATATCAAAGTAAGCTGGCGAAGGAGAAAAGGGAATATTGTGATTATAATCGTGGTTACCAATGGCTGGCCACACAACAATGTTTTTTAATGGCGCCTCAAAAGTATTATTACTAAATACGTTGGCTTGGTATTCGCTATCAAATCCACCATCATAAGCATTGTCGCCTAACCAAATCCAACCGTCAATGTTTTTGTTATTACTGTAATTCAAAAAAGAAGTTCTTGTATCTCTTTGACTATTTCCACCAGTTCCAGCATCTCCAACTACCCAAAAGCGGTAATCACCTTTTTGTCCGTAATTAGGCGCTGTTCTAAAAAAAATGTCGGGAGCACTAGTTACTAATGTAGAAGTTGTTGTGCCAATAGTGTAATAATATTTTGTGTTGGGTTGTAAACCTGTAATTTTTATTTCATGATTGATTGATGACACCGTATTAGTAACAGCCATACTCAAATTTGACTGAGAAAGACCATAGTTTACTTTTGTGTTAGTAGCTGTACTCGTTTTCCATTTAACAATAATGCTAGTGGGCGTTGCTTGCTGCAAGTAGGGGCCACGGGATACGGTTTGAGAAATTCCCGTTAAGGAAATAAATAAGAGAGCGAAAATATGTTTCATTTCGCTAAATTATTTCAATGAATTAAGGTTATTATTAAGTCATTGATAAGAAAATAACATTAATCGTAAAAGTATATTGAATTTAATTTAACGTCACCCTTAAAATGGTAACAATAATTATACATGCTTATGTATATAAATTAAAACTCGCTGATATAGGATAACAACTCTTTATTCTCGCTAATCCAAATTACTAAACTATTATTACGAGGAGGCAATTCTAATTTTTGGCAAATACGAGAGCGATAATTCTCCACTGTTTTTTCGGATAAAAATAATAGCTCCGAAATTTCTTTAGACGTTTTATTTTGACTTACTAGTTTTAGCGTTTTTAATTCGGCTTGACTTAAAGCTTTTAAACCTTCTACTAATTGTTGTTTCTTTTTGTCTTCAATCGAAAGTTCGTTATGGTAAGGCAACATAGCAGTACCAATATAGTTTTCGCCATTCGCTACCGTATTTACACAGTCCATAATTTCATCTACCGCATTATCTTTTAAAATATAGCCCATAGCTCCCGATAACATGGCGTTTTTAATCATTTCCTTTTCCTGATACATGGTAAGGATGATAATTTTTGTTGTAGATTGCTCTTTAATAACACGCTTACAAACATCTAGTCCATTTGCTTCTGGCATATTGATATCTAAAATAGCGATGTCTGGTTTTTGTTTTAAAATGCCGTCAATTGCTTCTGCTCCGTTATGGCATTCAATAATTTTAACTTTTGGAAATGAGTGCTGTAATAAATCCATCAAACCTTTTCTAAAAATAGGATGATCATCTGCAATTAGTAGTGTTTTAACCTGGCTCATTTAGGCGCTGAATTTTAGCGTTAATTTAAAACTTTTATTTGTTTTATCCTCAAAATTAACACTTCCGTTAATAATTTTAGCACGTTCTTTAATAGATAATAAGCCGAGCCCATCCTTTTGTTTGGATGACATGCCTATACCATTATCTTGGTAAATAAGAG
>ERZ724517.576-NODE-576-length-22090-cov-3.928387_pt1 | contig 22090 bp, 17 predicted proteins | sample MGYA00376050_ERZ724517 | MGnify/ENA primary metagenome ERZ724517 (study PRJEB28724, sample SAMN07190886) | activated sludge metagenome | isolation source: activated sludge of sewage treatment plant in Hong Hong | place: USA: Christiansburg, Virginia | collected... | reverse complement strand
AAACACTTCCTTCGTTGATTTCTCTATCTTTATAATTAGGAACTCCCAAGAATTTTCCTTGAGCAACGAGTTTACCTTGACCATCTCCAGTATTACCGTGACAAATGGCACAATAAATTTCAAAAAGACCTTTTGCTTTTTCCATATCTTTTTCAGACAATGTCCCAAGAGGCGATTTCAAATTAGCCGCTTTCACAGCAATCAAAGCCTCAGGTGTATCTGGATATTCATACACTTCAAACCCTCTATTTATGGTTCCTTCCGCTGGAAGTTGCCCCTCTATTCCTTCTTTAAAAACAGCTGCTTGAGAGTAAGTATTATAACTTACCGGCTCATACATATTTGGCATGTATTGATAATTTGGTTTAGAATCATCTTTACAAGATGAAACCAAAATAGTAATACCTACTAAAAGTGTTATTTTATATATGCTTTTCATATCCACTATTAATGCTTATCTATTACTTTAACTTCTACTGCTCCTGTATTTTCGAAAAAAGAAACTAATTCTTTTTCATTGTCTTTTACTGCTACTTCCATCAAGAAATGGTCATCTGTAGTACGAACATCTGGATTTTCGGCTTCTTTAAATGGCCATAATCTACTTCTCATATAAAAAGTGATAACCATTAAGTGCGCTGCAAAAAATACTGTTTCTTCAAACATAATTGGCACGAAAGCTGGCATGTTTTCAATATAACTGAAACTTGGTTTTCCTCCAATATCTTGCGGCCAATCTTGAATCATTATATAATTCATCATCCAAGTTCCAAATGAGATTCCAATGCAGCCATAGATAAAAGCACAAATAGCTAATCTCGTTGGTGCCAATCCCATTGCTTTATCCAATCCGTGAACCGGAAATGGCGTAAAAACTTCTTCGATATGATGGTGAGCTGCACGTGTTTTTTTTACGGCATCCATCAATATATCATCGTCATTATAAATGGCGTGTATTACTTTATTACTCATGGTGTGAATCTTTATTTGCTGCTCTCGCTTTTATAAAATTATCTCCAGTTCCTTTCAAAATTGTTTTTACCTCTGCCTGAGCGATTACAGGGAATGTTCTAGCATACAATAAAAATAATACGAAGAAGAAACCTATTGTTCCAATGAAAATTCCAATATCAACAAATGTTGGTGAAAACATTGTCCAAGAAGACGGAAGGTAATCTCTGTGTAACGAAGTTACGATAATTACAAACCTTTCGAACCACATTCCAATATTTACCACAATTGAGATGATGAAAGAGAACATAATACTTGTTCTTAATTTTTTGAACCACATAAATTGTGGAGAAAATACGTTGCAAGTCATCATTGACCAATAAGCCCACCAGTAAGGCCCTGTAGCTCTGTTCAAGAAGGCATATTGTTCGTATTCAACACCTGAATACCAAGCAACAAATAATTCTGTGATATAAGCAACACCCACGATAGATCCCGTAATCATAATGATTATGTTCATCAATTCGATATGTTGAATTGTAATATAAGCTTCAAGATTTGATACTTTTCTCATAATAATAAGCAAAGTGTTTACCATTGCAAATCCTGAGAAAACCGCTCCAGCCACAAAGTATGGAGGGAAAATTGTGGTATGCCATCCTGGAATTACCGAAGTGGCAAAGTCCATAGATACAATCGTGTGTACTGAAAGTACAAGTGGAGTTGCTAAACCTGCAAGAACCAAAGATACTTCTTCAAAACGTTGCCAGTCTTTTGCTCTTCCGCTCCATCCAAAACTCAAAATAGAATATACTCTTTTGTTGAAAGGTGTAATCGCTCTATCTCTTAGCATTGCAAAATCAGGTAACAATCCTGTCCACCAGAAAACCAATGAAACCGAAAGATAAGTAGAGATTGCGAAAACGTCCCAAAGTAAAGGAGAGTTAAAGTTTACCCAAAGTGAACCAAATTGATTCGGAATTGGAACAACCCAAAACGCCATCCAAGGACGACCCATGTGGATAATTGGAAATAAACCTGCTTGAATTACAGAAAAAATCGTCATTGCTTCCGCTGAACGGTTAATGGCCATTCTCCATCGTTGACGGAATAATAAAAGTACTGCCGAAATCAAGGTTCCTGCGTGGCCAATACCAACCCACCAAACGAAGTTAGTAATATCCCAAGCCCAACCTACTGTTTTGTTTAATCCCCAAGTTCCGATACCTACTGAAATAGTGTAAACAATACAGCCCAATCCCCAAAGGAAGGCTGCTAATGCGATTGAAAATACAATCCACCATTGCTTGTTGGCTTTCCCTTCAACAGGTGCAGCAACATCTACTGTTACATCGTGATAAGTTTTATCACCTATGATTAAAGGTTTTCTAATGGGTGCGTCGTATATATGAGACATAATCCTTTAAATATTGATTTTTAAATTATCTTTTAAGTGTTTCTAACTTTTACGTGATAGAAAACGTTTGGTTTTGTACCCACATGTTCTAACAAATGATACATTCTTTCGTCTTCAGCCAACTTGGCAACTTTACCTTCTTTGTCATTAACATCCCCAAAAATCATTGCTCCAGTAGTACAAGCACTAGAACAAGCGGTTTGGAATTCTCCGTCAACAATTTCTCTTCCTTCGTTTTTGGCTGCCAAAATTGTAGCTTGTGTTTTTTGAATACACATTGAACATTTTTCCATAACCCCACGAGAACGTACACTCACATCTGGATTCAATACCATACGACCTAAATCGTCATTCATATGGAAATCAAATTCGCTGTTTTTGTTATACAAGAACCAGTTGAAACGACGTACTTTATAAGGACAGTTGTTAGCACAGTAACGAGTACCAACACATCTGTTATATGCCATATGGTTTTGACCTTGACGGCTGTGTGAAGTAGCTGCAACAGGACAAACTGTTTCACAAGGTGCGTGATTACAGTGTTGACACATTACAGGTTGAAAAGCAACTTGTGGATTATCTGATGCGCTTTCCATTTCATTAAATGTAGAAAGTGAACTTGATAAACCTGCAATATTTTCTTTTCTTTCGTTATCTCCTGCAAAAGTTTCTTCAGAAGAATAATATCTATCGATACGCAACCAGTGCATATCGCGACTTCTTCTTACCTCAGATTTTCCAACAACAGGAACGTTGTTTTCGGCGTGGCAAGCAATAACACAAGATCCACAACCTGTACAAGCATTTAAATCTATCGAAAGATTAAAATGATGTCCTACTGAACGATCAAATGAAGCCCACAAATCTACCGTTGTTGCTTGAACCTCTTTGTGATCCAATGAAACCATTGGTTGTGGGTTCCAAAATTCAGCATCTTCAGTATTGAATATTTTTAAAGTGGTTTCTTTAATAATATCGCCACGACCCATTAACGTTTTTTGACCTTGAACACAAGCAAATTCGTGCTCTCCACCAGCTTTTGTCAATGTTACCGATTGTATATTACTGAAACCTTTATATAATGAGTAAGCGTTTACACCTACTTGCATTTCTTCTTTTAAAGCGGCTTTTTTACCATAACCAAAAGCCAAACCAACAGTTCCAACAGCTTGTCCTGGCTGAACAATTACAGGAACATTTTCTAATGTAGCTCCGTCAGCGGTTTTGATAGTAGCATAACTTCCGTTCAAACCACCGTTAGCAACGATTTCGTTTGATAATTCCAATTTCTTGGCGTCAGTATTCGAAACAGTAACATAGTTGTCCCAAGAAACTCTTGTGATTGGATCTGGAAATTCTTGCAACCAAGGATTGTTTGCTTGCTGACCATCTCCCAAACCAGTTTTAGTATATAAAACCAATTCCAAGTTTGGACTTGCTTTTGTTTGTGCTAATGCAGTTGCAGCACCATTATAATCAGCAGTACCTCCAGCAGTTGTTTGTATTGCACCAACAAAGATTCCGTCGTGTAAAACTTGATTCCAAGTTGAACCCGAAATTATCGATGCCGAAGTTGCTTTTAAATAATTGTAATACGTTCCAGGAATACCATTCAAAGACAATAAAACGTCTTGAAATTGTTTGGTTGTAAATAAAGGACGAATCGTTGGTTGAGTCAAACTATAAGTTCCTTTTGTAATGCTTACATCTCCCCAAGACTCTAAATAGTGAGGTGCAGCAGCAGCAATTGTAGAAAGTGAAGCGGTTTCATCTTCTTTCAAAGAGAAGCAAGCCGAAAGACTTACTTTTTTCAATCCTTCAACAAAATCTTTTGAATTTGGTAAAGAATAAACCGGATTTACACCACTCATTATCAAAGTATGAACGCTTCCTGCTTTCATAGCTTCAACCAATTGAGTTACTGCTAGATTTGATCCTTTTCTGATTTGTCTTGTACCAACTGTTGTAAAAGATTCGCTTTTCAACACTTGATTGATGGCCAAAACCAACAATTGAGCATTTTTGTCTTGAATACCAGAAACCAAAACACCTTTGCTTCCAGATTTGCCCAGTTCTTGAGCAATTTTAGTAACTTCAGCTTTTAATTTTGCATCCAATGTTACTGGAATTGACGCTCCAGCAATCATATTGTAAATAAGTACTAATGCTTGCTTTTGATTTGCGGTTGACATAGCAACACGTTTATCGGCAGCAGCACCAGACAATGTCATATTAGATTCCAATTGGAAATGACGAGATATTTTTTGATTTCCTTTTGGACCTTGAGGAATTCTTCCTTTTGCATAACTTGAACCGTAATTTCCACCTTGCCAATCTCCTAAGAAATCTGCACCAATAGAAACAATTACTGAAGCTTTAGAAAAGTCATAATCAACCAATGCTCTTTCGCCATAAACCGTTTCGAAAGCGTCTAAGGTTTCCGATTCAGAAACAGCATCGTAGATTACGTGTTTTGCATTTGGATTTTTACCAAGAAATTCAGCAATCAACTTTTCAGTAGATGGACTTGCTAATGTATTGGTCAAAAGAACAACTTGTCCTCCTTTGGCTTTGGCATCAGCCAAACTTGATTTTAATTTTGAATCCACATCAACCCAAGTTGCTTTTTTACCAGCAATTTTTGGCTCTTTCAAACGCATACTATCATATAATGACAATACCGATGCGTGGATTCTGGCGTTGGCAGCAAATTTTGCGCCTGCCATTGTATTATTGTCTATTTTGATAGGACGCCCTTCACGAGTTTTCACTAAAAGATTAGCAAAATCGAAACCATCAAAAACTGTAGTTGCATAATAATCAGCAATTCCAGGGATAATTTGTTCTGGCTGAACTACGTAAGGTATTGACATGTGAACAGGACCTTCGCAAGCTGCAAGTGTGGCTGCCGCTGTGGTAAATCCAACGTACTTTAAAAAATCACGACGTGTTGTAGCTGTTGATGACAAAGCACCACCGTTTCCTAAAAATTCATCAGTAGGAATTTCTTCAACAAATTCGTTATTTCTAAGCGCCTCAACAATAGAACTATTTCCGTCTAGTTCTTCAACACTTTTCCAGTATTTTTTGTTTGATGACATATTCTATAAATATTGTTTATTGTTTGTTGTTTATGGTTTTTGGCTTGATACTACAAACCACAAACTTTGTTTTAACTTATTAATAATGGCATTTACCACATTCCAAACCACCCATTTGTGCTGCAGTCAATTTGTCTACACCGTATTTTTTGGAAAGTTGTTCGTGAATTTTTTTGTAATAGTCGTTTCCTTCAGTTTTAACTTCAGTTTTTCTGTGACAATCTATACACCATTTCATTGTTAATGGAGCAAATTGTTTTTGAATTTCATAAGTTTGAACTGGACCATGGCAAGTTTGGCATTCAACTCCAGCAACATTTACGTGTTGTGAGTGGTTGAAGTAAACAAAACTTTGTAGGTTATGAATACGAACCCATTTTACGGCCTCTGTTTTTCCGGTATATTTTTGATTATCTTTATCCCACCCTACTGCTTTGTATAATTTCGCAATCTCTTTATCGTAGAAATCTTTAGAATATTCAGCCGTTGCTGTAGTATCTGAAACTTCCGAAATGTTTTTATGACAGTTCATACACACATTCAACGAAGGAATTCCCGCTGATTTTCCAACACGTGCTGCCGAGTGACAGTAGTTACAGTTTATTCCGTTGCTTCCAGCGTGAATTCTGTGTGAATAGTGGATCGGTTGAACCGGAGCGTAATCTTGATCTACTCCTATTTGCATTAAATATCCGTAAACAAAAAACGCACTTGCTAGCAATAAGAATATAGCAGAAATCAACACTAAAAATTGATTTTTTGCAAAAGCTTTCCATAACGATATCGTTGGTTCTTTTTTAGCAACATTAATTCCGTTTGCGGCAGCCACTTTTCTTAACACATTGTTTACCATAACAAGCATTACAATAAGTATTGCCATTACTAATGACAAAGCGCCAAGAATTACATTGTTTGAAATTCCGCCAGCATTAACATCTGTTGTACCAGTAACTTTTTCTCCAGCAACTGGAGCAGGAGCCGCAGCTTTTTCCTCCATTGTATAAGCAATGATATTATCAATATCAGCTTCAGACAATTGTGGAAAACCTGTCATTGGGATTTTATTGTTGGCTTCAAAAACTTTTACAGCATCAGCATCACCCGATTTGATTAAATCAGCACTGTTATGAATCCATTTATACAACCAAGCTTTTTCGTACTTAGCACCAACACCTCTAAGAGCTGGCCCGGTAGCTTTAGCATCAAGTTTGTGACAAGCAGCACAATTTGTGTTAAAAATTTCTTTCCCTTTTACTGGATCGCCACCCGAACTAGCTGCCGGAGCTGCCGCTGGAGTCGCTGTTGCAGCAGGAGCTGCATCTTGTGCATAAGAAGTTAACGATAAGGTTAGCATTAAAGCTAAGCTTAAATATAATTTTCTTGAAATCGAATTATGGTAACCCACCTTTTTCATATAGTTAGTGATTATCTACAATGTTGAATATGATTTTTTTCAATTATAAAATATGATAAAAATCACTTTTTCTTAAAATATTCGACAAAAATACACTTTATGAGTTATTCTCAAAACCTTAAAATAGTCTTAAATATAATTTATACCGATTCTAAATAACTATCTTGCCTTTGTATAATCTATTAAACACTATTTTTGTATAAAAATAACCTTCTAATGAGAAATTCAGCTAAAATAAAAATCATATTAACCTGCTTATTTATTGGGTTTTCCGTGTTTTACACAAATGCACAAGACCAAAACATCACTGTAAATCAAGACCCAAAATTTGAGCAATTACTCAACGAAAAAAGAAAAATAAATACTTCGCTTACCGTAAATGACTCCTATAAAATTCAAATTTTTACGGGCAGCAGCAAAAAAAAAAAAAAAACTTTGAACGAATTTAGGCTTGAGTTCAAAGAAATTGACGCCACAATCGTGTTTAATACCCCAAATTATAAAGTTTGGGTAGGCAATTTCAGAACCCGAATTGAAGCCGAAAAAACTTTGTCCGAAATTAATAATAGATATAAAAATGTACTTTTGATTAAGCCGAGTAGGTAGATTAGTTGAACTATATAGTAAGAAACAAAAGTTATTTTCGTTAACAAATAGAAAGAGTTGCTGTTTTTTGTATTTTTGTAAAAGAAACTTGCTCTTTAAAAGATTTAAAAATGAAGACTATAACCCCTTTACAAGTAACTAAAAAAATAAACTCTCTTCCTGTAGCACTCTTACAAGAAGTAGATAAATATATCGATTTTCTAAATTATAAATATTCCGATTGGGCAGAACAATTATCCGAAGACCAAATTCAACTTATTGAAAAAGGAACAAAAGACATTGAACAAAACAGACTTATTCCGCATAAAGAAGCCAAAGAAAGAATAAAGGAATATATAAAAAACAAGTCGATTTAATGGAAGTTGTTTGGACCGAAACTGCCTTGGAAACATTCTTTAAAGTAGTAGATTATCTTTATGATCATTGGTCTAGTAAAGAGATTGAAACTTTCGAAAATAATGTAGATGAACTTATTGAAAGAATTGCCACGTTCAATCAAATTTGCCCAGAATCTAAACTATTTGGTTATCGAAAATGTGTAATCGATGAGCACAATTCACTTATTTATCACGTTGCAAACAACACACTCCTTTTAGTTACTTTTATAGACAACAGAAGCCAACATTCGTTTTAAAATTCTTTGAACACATAAGCGTGAAGCTTACGCCAACGTGGGAGTAATTACTCTTTAGCATATTCATTCAAAAGAACATTCAATCTCTCAGCAGCAGCTTTAGCTTTTAATAAAGGATAAGTAGCTTCTCCTCCTTTCGTTAAAAAATCTGCTAAAAGCATATTTCCATCAACCTCTTTTATCAAAGTCGATTTAAGTATTTTAACACAGGAAACTATATCATCTCCAATTAAAGTCATATCTATTTTCATTGTCTTATTTTCCATTTTTTTTGTTTTAAATGATTTATTTATAAATGATAACATTTTTTTTCTTTTCACAATTTTTAATATTTATACTTTATATAAGTTCATTATAGTCCAATGATTTTTTGTCTCATCGAGCGAAGTCGAGATGCTGTAAGGGTTCTCGACTTCACTAAAACTGACAATTAGACTATTTTATAAGCGTTAATGGTATTAATCCAAAAAAATAAACCCGATGAGCAGATTTCTAATCCGCACCAATTCCAATTTTATACTAATCAAATCTACTAAAAATTCCTATCATTCTAGAAAAACAATCAACCACCATCTAAAACAAAAAAAATCCCGATTGCTCGGGATTTTCTATATAAACTAAATCGAAATTTTATTTCAATTTCTTTTTGATAGCTACTTCGTGGAAGGCTTCGATAACATCTCTTTCTTCGATGTCGTTGTATCCTTTTATTTGAATACCACAATCGTACCCTTTGGCAACTTCTTTGACGTCGTCTTTGAAACGTTTCAAGGCGATTAGCTCACCTGTATGAACCACAACTCCTTCACGAATGATTCTAATTTTGGCATTTCTGGCAATTTTACCATCCATAACCATACATCCAGCAATTGTACCTACTTTAGAAATTTTGAATAACTCTCTAACTTCGGCAGTTCCAAGAACTTCTTCTTTCATTTCTGGGGCTAGCATTCCTTCCATTGCATCTTTCAAGTCGTCGATTGCGGCGTAAATGATAGAGTAGTAACGGATGTCGATTTCTTCTTTATCAGCTAATTGTCTTGCATTTCCAGCAGGACGAACATTAAATCCAATAATAATTGCATCTGAAGCAGAAGCCAACATTACGTCGGTTTCAGTAATCGCTCCAACACCTTTATGAATAATATTGATTTGAATTTCGTCAGTAGATAATTTAGAGAACGAATCAGACAAGGCTTCAACAGAACCATCCACGTCACCTTTAAGGATGATATTCAATTCTTTAAATTGACCCAATGCAATTCTACGTCCAATTTCATCCAAAGTAATATGTCGTTGTGTACGAACGGACTGTTCACGCATCAATTGAGAACGTTTAGCAGCAATTTGTTTTGCTTCTTTTTCGTCTTCAAAAACGTTGAACTTGTCACCGGCAGTTGCAGCGCCATCTAAACCTAACACAGAAACCGGAGTTGATGGACCTGCAACAGTCACAATATTTCCACGTTCATCGTGCATGGCTTTAATTTTTCCATGATGTTTTCCTGCCAACATATAATCCCCAATTTTTAGGGTTCCGTGTTGTACTAATATGGTAGAAACGTATCCTTTTCCTTTGTCCAAAAAGGCTTCTACAACAGTTCCCTGTGCCGCTTTGTTTGGATTGGATTTTAAATCTAAAAGTTCAGCTTCTAATAATACTTTTTCTAATAATTCTTTTACACCTGTTCCGAATTTTGCCGAAATATCGTGAGATTGAATTTTTCCACCCCAATCTTCAACAAGTAAATTCATACCTGCTAATTTTTCTTTAATTTTTTCGACATTAGCATTTGGCTTATCAATTTTATTGATAGCAAAAATAATTGGAACACTAGCAGCCTGAGCGTGAGAAATTGCCTCTTTGGTTTGTGGCATAATATCATCATCGGCAGCTACTACAATAATAGCGATATCGGTAACTTGAGCTCCACGAGCACGCATTGCGGTAAACGCTTCGTGACCTGGTGTATCAAGGAAAGCAATTTTTTGACCGTCTTCTAAAGTTACTCCGTAGGCACCAATGTGCTGCGTAATTCCTCCAGATTCGCCTGCGATAACATTTTCTTTACGAATATAATCGAGTAAAGATGTTTTACCGTGATCGACGTGACCCATTACAGTTACAATAGGCGCTCTGAAAACTAAATCTTCTTCCTTGTCTGCAACAACTTGAATCGCTTCTTCAATGTCAACTGTGATAAATTCGACTTCGTATCCAAATTCATCAGCAACAATAGTTAGTGTTTCTGCATCAAGACGCTGATTCATGGTAACCATGATTCCAAGTGACATACAAGTTCCAATCACTTTAGTAATTGGCACATCCATCATTATGGCGATTTCACCAACAGTTACAAACTCGGTAACTTTAATAGTTTTGCTACCTTCGTCTAATGCTCTTTGCTCATCATCTGATTTTTGACGGTGTGTATCTCTTTTGTCTCTTCTATATTTAGCTGCTTTAGATTTTCCACCTTTTCCTTGTAGTTTTTCTAAAGTCTCTCTAATTTGATTTTTAACTTCTTCTTCTGTAGGCTCAACTTTTGCAACAATGGCAGGTCTTGCTCCTTTTACGAAACCAGGTCTTGCCCCTCTGTTAGCATTAAATCCTCCACCACCAGTATTTGGAGTAATTTTATTTGGATTTGGAGCACCTGGAACTCCAGGAGTCGCAGGTGGTCTTGGTGCACCTGGTTTTGGTGCAATCCTTTTTCTTTTATTTTTATTAGCATTATTAGCCGCACTTCCAGGTGCTCCAGGAGTTCCAGGTTTGTTTGGCGTAATTTTAGGCTCTTCTTTTTTCTTTTTAGGCTTATTAAATTGAGATAAATCAATAGTTTGACCTGTTAAAGTAGCACCCGATAATTTTGTGTATTTAGTCGTAATCATTTCCTCAACCGGAGCTTCGATTACTTCGGGAGTTGCTTTTTTAGGAGCTTCTACTACAGGAGTTGGAGTTACCTCTTTAATTTCAATAACTGGCTTAGTTTCTTTTACTTCTGAAACTACTTTTTCTTGAACAGGCTCTTTAGGAAGAGACTCTTTTTGAATAGGTTCAACTAATACAGGTTTTTCTTGAGGAATTTCAGCTACTGGAGGTGGAGTTTTTTCAACAACTGGCGGAGGTGTTGGTGCGGGTGTTGGGATTACTTTTTTTGGATTAAGATCAATTTTCCCAACATGAACTGGCCCAGTAATATTGCCTTTAGCTCTAATAACTTCTTGGCTTCTTAAGCGTTCTTCATCTTGTTTGCGTTTGTCCTCGACTTCTTTTTCTCGTTCAATGCGCAACGCTTCTTTCTCTTTCCTTTTCTCTTCACCAACCTCTTTTGAAGCCTCTTTATTGCCCTTGTCTCCAGCAAATTGATTTTGCAGGATATTAAATTCTGCTTCAGAAATTTTTGTGTTGGGATTTGATTCAACAGAAATACCCTTATCCTTAAGATAATCCACAGCTCTTTCTAAAGAAATATTCAATTCCCTTAAAACTTTGTTTATTCTAATAACTTTCTCTTCAGACATAAAACCTTTTTAATATTACCTTTTTTATTGTTCCTCACACTAACTCTCTGCCGGAGAGGAAAAATAAGGTTTGAAATTTATTTTTTGAAGAATTGACTAGCTATCAAATTCTTCTTTTAGTATTCTCATTACATCTAGAATAGTTTCCTCTTCTAGGTCAGTTCTTCTTACCAAATCATTTACATCTTGTTTCAAGATACTTTTTGCAGTATCTAAACCAATTTTTGCAAATTCTTCGATCACCCATTCTTCAATTTCATCTGAAAACTCTGTTAATTCAACATCATCTTCATCAGCAACAGCACCTGCAACATCTCCTTCACGAATAACGTCAAGTTCGTAACCTGTTAATTGTCCTGCTAATTTAATATTGTGTCCACCTCTACCAATTGCTTTAGAAACTTCTTCTAATTTCAAGAAAACTTCAGCTCTTTTTGTTTCTTCATTTATTTTGATAGAAGAAACTTTTGCAGGGCTTAATGCTCTTGTAATATACAATTGAATATTGCTGGTATAATTGATAACGTCTATGTTTTCGTTTCCTAATTCACGAACGATACCGTGAATACGAGAACCTTTCATTCCCACACAAGCACCAACTGGATCAATTCTATCATCATAAGAATCTACAGCTACTTTCGCTTTTTCACCAGGAATTCTTACTACATTTTTAACCAAAATCAATCCGTCGAAAACTTCTGGAATTTCTTGTTCGAATAATTTTTCTAAGAACTTTTCAGAAGTTCTAGACATAATTATTTGAGGCTTATTTCCTTTCAATTCAACGCTTTCAATGATTCCACGAACGTTATCTCCTTTGCGGAAAAAGTCAGATGGAATTTGTTTTTCTTTTGGCAAAACAATTTCGTTACCTTCATCATCAATCAAAATTACAACTCTTGGTCGAACATGATGCACTTCGGCAGTATAAATTTCGCCAATTAAATCTTTAAATTGTTTGTAAAGATTCGTGTTATCGTGTTCGTGAATCTTAGAAATCAAGTTTTGACGCAAGGCCAAAATAGCTCTTCTTCCTAAATCAATCAACTTTACTTCTTCTGAAACTTCTTCGCCAATCTCGAAATCAGGCTCAATTTTTCTAGCATCTGTAAGCGAAATTTCCAAATGGTCTAAATCTACATCATCATCGGCAACGATAACTCTTCTTTGCCAGATTTCCATATCTCCTTTATCAGGATTGATAATAATGTCAAAATTATCATCTGATCCAAATTTTTTCTTCAATGCATTTCTAAACACATCTTCTAAAATCGCCATAAGCGTTACACGATCAATAAGTTTATCGTCTTTAAACTCTGAAAATGAATCGATTAATGCTAAATTTTCCATGCCAACTATTTAATTAAAATGTTACTGTAACAATTGCTTCTTTTATTTCCGTGTACGGTATTTCTTGTCTTTTCTGAACCGTTTCCTTCCCTTTTCCTAGTTTTTTGGCCTCTCTAGCTTTCCACGACAAAATTATAAAATTATCATTAGCTTCAACTAATTCTGCTTCAATTGTTTCTGTTGCTAATTTTACTATCAAGGTTCTGCCTACGTTTTTCTTGTATTGTCTGACCATTTTTAATGGTGAACCTACACCGACTGAGGCTACTTCTAAAGAAAAATCTTGCTCTTCTCTGTCTAAATTATTCTCGATTGCTCTACTTATGTCAATACAATCCTGCAAAGCTACTCCATTATCGCCATCTAAATTCACGATAATTTTAAAACTATCTGTTATTGTCAAATCAATCAGAAAAACAGAAGGTTTCTCCAACAATGCCTCAACTACCAAGCCGTTTACTTTATCTTTAAATGTCATATTTTATAAAAAGAGGGAAGCATTGCTTCCCTCATTATCTAGTTTTTTAATAAATAACTGTGCAAATATAGTGTTATTTTTTATAAATCAAAAATGATTGTTTTATGTTAAAAATATTTTGTAACTTTAATCAATCAAATTTGATGTCCTGTTTGTCAAATAATTTTAAATTTTTTTAATTATGAAACGGATTTTAGTACCTGTCGATTTCTCTGAATATTCAGTAGAAGCCCTAAAAGTTGCCGCACAAATTGCCCGAAAAAACAATTTTGAAATTATCTTGTTGCACTTATTAGAACTGCCTCATCAAGTTAGTGACAATTTTGGAAACGGAAGTAGCATCCCCGAGATTATTTATTTTAAAAATAAAGCAATCGAAAAATTGGAAGAATTAATGGATTCTGTTTTTTTACAAGGAATAGATGTGTTTGAATCTATAGAATTTAAAAAAGTTGACGAAGGCATTATTGATGCGAGCACAAAAAATAATGCCGATTTAATCATAATGGGATCGCACGGAACATCAGGATTTAATGAATTACTCGTGGGTTCAAACACCGAAAAAATCGTTCGTTACTCAAAAGTTCCCGTTTTAGTAATCAAAAAAGGAGTCAAAGAATTCAAAGCAAATAATTTTGTTTTCGCCTCAGATTTTTCAAAAGAAACCCGAAAACCGTTCAGAAAAATGCTAGAAATCGCAAAACTTTTCGATTCCAAGCTATTTCTAGTGACAATTTGCACGCCTGCCAGTTTTAAAACCACCATTGACACCGAAAAAACTATGGAAAATTTTATCGCCCACTTTGACATAGATAATTACTCAACCCATATTTTTAATGACACCAATATAGAAAGCGGAATTGTTAATTTTTCCAATAGTGTGAATGCGGATTTAATAGGAATGTGTACTCATGGACGAACAGGATTGGCACATTTTTATAACGGAAGCATTAGTGAAGATCTGGTTAATCATGTTTCAAAACCTATCATTACTTTCAAAATTTGATCTGTAAAAACTAAAATCCTTAACAATGGCAAAAAAAAACCTCCCAAATATTGAGAGGTTATTGGAAAACTTATTTTTAGATTTTCTTGTCTTTAAGCATCATATACTTTCTTATTTCTACATCAGAAATCTTGGGATTAGCTCCTTCCTGACCTGCCACTAATGCTCCAATAGCACAAGCGTAATTCAAAGATTTTTGAGGGGATTTTCCCTTGAGCAACCTTGCTGTTAATGTGGCTAAAAAAGAATCTCCTGCACCAACAGTATCGACAACTTTTATAAAATAACCACTGTTGTAATAAAATTTATCGTCAGTATATAAAACGGCTCCAAAAGCACCTTTAGTAACGCAGACTTGTTTTGTGTTTGTTTTTTCAGCTATGAACTTGATGTTTTGCTCAAATGAATTATAAGGCGACTCTAATTTTCGGCTTATTTCCCATAACTCTTCATCATTGAGTTTAATAAAATCTGCCTTTGACATCAATTCCAGAAGTACTTCTGTTGTATAATAGGGTGCTCTTAGATTGGCATCAAAAACTTTGTATTTAGCTTTATCCAACAAAGCATACAAGGTTGATCTTGAAATTTCATCCCTACAGATTAAGCTTCCAAAAATAAAAACATCAGATTCTGATACTTTTTCAACCATTTCATTTGTCAGCGTGATTTTGTCCCAAGAAGAAGGATATAGAATATCATAAGAAGCATTTCCTTTTTCGTTAATCATTACATTAACAACTCCTGTTTTATATTCTTCTCCAACTTGAATTGAATCTGAACTGACATTTTGTTCTTTTAAAAATGACAATAGATTATCCCCATCTTCATCTTTCCCAATGCGACTTATAATTGTTGTGGCTATTCCCAAAGAATTCATTCTCAGCGCCACATTCAAAGGCGCTCCCCCAATCTTTTTGTGGGAAGGAAACACATCCCACAATACCTCTCCAAAGCATACTGCCTTAAGGTTTTTTCCTTTATCCATTTCAATTTAGTTTTTTAATGTTATTCAGATTGTCTAAGCTGAATATTGCTAACTGTGGCATTTTGTCCTTCAGCAATGATTCCCCATTTATACTTATCCCTTCCATAAATACGATTAGTCAAAGCTGCTTTTCCGTTAATGTAAAGTACAGCAACACTGCCTTCGGCAATTATTTCAACATCGTATTTTGTATTTGTTTGCAATCCAAATGGTATTCTGGTTGTTTCCTGTGAAGCTGAATTGTATCCTATAATGGAATTTTTTGTAGCATCTAAAACAATTTTATAATAACTTCCTGTACTATTAGTATGGAAAACAAATCCAGTAGTTCCTGTTGTAGTTTTCAAAGTAAGCTCAGCATTTATTTTTGCTCTTTTACCAATAGGTTTAAAAGTTACCATCGCTTTATCGGTAGTACTACTCAAATTATAACTACCATTATTTACGGTAGCATTTCCTAAAGTAGCATCGACCTCAACATTGCCATTTTTAGAAAAGAAGCTTTTTACTGCTTGTGGTGCCTGAGTTGCTAAAGTTCCATCTGAATTTTGTGTCAATTCATGAATGACCATATTTCCTGCCCAATCTTTATTGCCTAAATCATTTTCTGGAATTTTTCTAGCGTTCCATCCAAAAACATATCTTTTGTTTCCATCAGAAGCTGTTTTTCCTGCATAAAAATATTCTCCATCAATTCTATCATTTTGTGGCGTTGTCCAAGGTCCATTGATAGAAGTTGCCATCTTATAATGTGTTCCTTTAGTATTACTCCAATTTTCAGAAAACATTAAATACCAATAATTGCCCATTTTAAAAATATCTGCACATTCCATCATCAAATAGTTTTCCTGTGGAGTTGTGGTGTAAAGAGGCGCTTGGACATCCCACTTCCCTAGAGATGGATCGATACATGTAAAATGCAGTAAAACCGCTTTCCTTCCAGGTTCCGTTTGTGTGCTTACTAACATCGAATATTTCTTTAATTCGTCGTTGTAAAACACATGTGGATCCCTAAAATCAAAATTATAATATCCAGCTGGTGCTGTCAGTTTGAAAGAAGGAATTTTTGTCCAATTTTTTAAATCAGTACTGGTAGCACATAATACACTTTCTCTTGCATTTGATTGTAAAAAAGCAGGAGTTCCATTGTGTCCCGTGTAATAAAAGTAATAAAGATTACCAACTTTTACAACAGATCCTGTTCCAATACCAAAGTCAGCATCAGTAGTTTTTCCGAATGGAATCATTTGCCCTTCATAGGTAAAATGAGCCAAATCGGTACTTTGGAATTCGTGAATATCATGAAAGCCTTTACCTGCAGGTTTATTCTGAGCATCATGAAGAAAATAGACATGGAATTTTCCGTTGTCAAAAAAAGGCATGATGTCTCCTGTATATCCTGCGCTGTAATACGGATCTGTTCCGCCCATCCATTGTGAAGGCGGTGCGGGGTAAATACTTGTCATTTCAGACTCGCCTCCTGAAATGGAACCTCCAATATAAGTTTCTTCCTGACTACAGGAAACAAGTGAAAAGAAAATGGAGGCCAACATTATTATGTTTCTATATTTCATTTTTATTGTTTTCAAATTAGATCAATTTTTAGCTAAATAATTGATGCTGTTTTGTGTCAAAAGTTTGATATTACCTATAAACTCATTTGCTTGACTTGGCACCCCACTACTATTGGTTTCGTTATACCAATCATAAGCTCCCATCGATATCACTATCACATTTTTATTCGTTCCGGAATTTGGAAATTCAGCAATAGTAACTCTTCCGTCAAGGTTGTTGTCCCAAGATTCGCTGGCCAAGTTTATTCCTCCAGTTTGAGTTCTCCATCCTGCACCGTTTACATAACCTCCCCAATCTGGCAAAAACCACCAAGCAGTATGATTTAATCTAAAAGTGCCGCTTTGCAGTAAATTAGCTTTCCCTGCTTCGTAAGTTGTCAAGCCCTGAAAGATTGGGTGATTCTCGTGCCCTACGAATGACATTCCCCATGTACTTCCATCTACAAATCCGTTAGGAGGAAAATCTCCAAAAACATTATTGGGTCCTTTTCCTGAAGGAACAATTCCTAAAGCATCGACATATTGTGAAGCAAATGACGTTAACAATAAATTCCCTCCATTAGTCCTGAAACTTTTAAGAGCAGCTGTTACCGCAGGATTGTATGCCACAGTAGGCAAATTAGTAGCCGAATCAAAATGCCACCAAATCACATCTACATCACTTAAATCGGCACCGTTTAAAACACTGTCGAAAGAAATGTATTTAGCCCCAGGAAAATTTGCAAACAGCCAATTTGAAGCCGTCACTTCATCCATATTGGTAATTCCTGATCTAGTGGCAGCTGTTCCTAAAAATGCAACAACTAAACCTTTTACAGGCACACCTACATTGGCAGTATAATTGACACTTTTTCCATTAGATGTTACCACAAAAGTTACCGGATTTGTAAAATCAATCGTTGCACCTGAAGCTGGAGAAATAGAAACTCCATTAGTCAATTCGATTACCGGTTGTAGTGCTGTTAAATTAGTGTTATCGGGCAAAGTCATCGTTATCGTTTTGCTGACATCGTTGATGGTTGCTGTGATTCCATTAATTACAAAACTCTTAATTGGACTCAAAACGGTTACGGTTACCGTATAATCTTTAAATAAATTACCGTTTATTACCCTAAATTTTACTGGGCTTGTAAAGTTGATGGGCTTTGTTAAATCAAGATTTGATGTTGCGCCTTCCTCCATAACAACTTGAGGAATTACAGCTGTAATATCAGATCCGTAAGGCAACGTTACATTAATTTTTCCTGTTTTCTGATCAATTTCCCCTGCTGTTCCATTTATCTTAAATGAAATAACATTAGAAGGTGAATTGACATCAAAACCACCATTTTCGAAACTGTCTTCACAAGCTGTCACCATGAAAAGCAATGCCAATATCAAAGATGCCTGCATCCAGATTTTATATATAAATTTTTTCATATTAATGTTTTTTAAAATGGATTAGTAGCCTTTATTTTGTTTATATAATCCCTGACTGAAATTAATTTGCTTTAACGGAATCGGACAATACTCTTCTTTATGTTCATCAAAAAAAGCATCTTGATAATAGTTACGTTTTGTTTTTTCTTTATCATAAAACGCATTCATAACTTCATCAGTTACACCCCAACGGACAAGATCAAAAAAGCGACTTCCTTCCATAGCCAATTCTAAACGGCGTTCCCAGCGCAATGCTTTTCGTGCAAAATCTTTTGTCCAATTGCAGTTAACTCCATCAACATAACTATTGATTTTAAAGTTGTTCACATACGGAAGCCTTCCTGTACTTTGAGCCGCTCTCTCCCTGATTTCATTGATTAGCGGTAAAGCTTCGGCTTGTCTTCCTAATTCAATCAAAGCTTCGGCACGCATCAAAATCACATCGGCATAACGAATTTGTATTCTGTTTTTTGAATTTCCATAAAATGGGTCAATGTTTACAACACAGCTACAACTTGGTGCCACATTTTCCTTTAAAGAAGCAAAATAGCCGTAAGTTCCTGGAGATCGTACCCATGCTTCAACATATAAATATTCTGGATCGTATTTATATGGTAAACCTGGCATTGCAACTGTATGATACAATCTTGGATCAACCGTATTGGCACTAATATTTTTATAATCAAAATCCTGATTGTTGTAAGTGTCAAATTGTGGCAATCCGTCAGTACCTGTTTTAAAAGCATTTACCAAGTTTTGGCTTGGTTTATGAAAATCACAACATCCTAACCCTTGAGGAGTAGAAAGAACATCCGAAAAATTCAACCTTCCGTATAAAGTTCCATCGTTATCTGAAAATTGGATAGAAAAAATGGATTCTGAACCGTTTTCAAAAGTTCCAGGCAAAAAGTTATTGGCAAAATCAGCCTCCAAAGCCGCTTTCCCAATTACTTTATCTGTTGCTGCAATTACTTCTTGAAGATGTTGCGTATTGATTCCAGTTACAGCATAGGTTTCGTCTTGTGTATAAGCCTGATACAAACGTGTTTTGGCCAAGTAAGCATAAGCCGCTTTTTGGGTGGCACGTCCAACTTGTGGCTGTGCTTCTGGCAAATCATTGGCTGCAGCCTGAAAATCTGCTGCAATTTTATTCCAAAGTTCTTCGTTTGGAAGTGCTGTATTTGAAATCGTTTTATAATCTTCTACTGGAATTTCTTCTGTAATGTAGGGTACATTTCGGAACATAATTTTCAGCATAAAATAAAAATGACCTCTTAAAAAACGCATTTCAGCAATACGTGTTTTTTTCAACGGATAATCGGCTTCCGAAATTTGTTCTAAAGCCTTCAAAGCTTTATTAGCCCTTGAAACTCCAACATAACTGATGTACCAAAAATTGTCCAATTCACCAAAATCGGGTCTGATATTATTAGACACTTCAAAAAAGTGAAAATTCTGGATATCATTAGTGCCGCTTCCGCCTTTGTAAGCATCATCTGAACGAACATTTCCAAAAGGCCACAAACTGTAAGGTGAATCATAATGGTCATTTCCCAATTGTGCATAGGCTGCATTCATAAATCCTTCTACCGATTCTGGTGTAACAATATCATCCTCAGATAATACGCCACGCGGGTTATTTTCTAAAAAATCCGAACAGGATGAGATAATTCCCATCACTAAAAACCCTGCTATATATATTATTTTTTTCATTTTTTTTCGATTTAATCTTTTGTTATAATGTAAAATTAAGCCCAGCTGTAAAAGTCATCGGCTGCGGATATCCAAATCCTGCATTTTCAGGATCTACACCAGTGAAATTTTTAGCATCAATGATCAATAAATTTTGTCCACTGAGGTAAAATCTAAAGCTATCTATGTTCGCCTTTTTCAATAGATCTTTTGGTAAACTGTAGCCCAGTTGCAGCACACGAAGTTTAAGATAGTTTCCGTTTTCTACATAATAAGTAGAAAATCTTGATTCCGCATTTCTGTCAACAGTTGTCAAAGCCGGAATGGTTGAATCGGGATTATCCACCGACCAGGCATTCAGTTAACGGGTTCCTTTGTTAGACCCAACATCATCAACACTCCAAAAATCAGTTTGATATTTTGTATTATTAATTACGTCAACATTATTCGCTCCTTCCCAGAAAGTGGTAAAATCGAAATTTTTATAGGATAAGTTTAAGTTAAATCCGAAAAGCAAACCTGGGTTTGGGTTTCCTATCCAAGTTCGGTCTTTGTCGGTAATAGTTCCATCACCATTCAAATCTTGGTAACGAATTCTTCCAAGACCTTTTCCATCCTGATTGGCTGAGTTATCCACTTCATCCTGATTTTTAAACAATCCGTCAGCAACATAACCGTACATAGAGTTAATCGGACGACCTAAAATATTGTCATCGACTCCATTACCTCCATAATTATTTTTAACTTCATCAGGCAATGCAGTAATCTTGTTTTTGTTTGCCGAAACATTGGCAGAAATATCATATTTCAAACCAAATGAAGTTTCATCGCTGTATCCTAAAGTAACTTCCCATCCCTCATTTTCCATTGAAGCTCCATTTACCCATCGGTTTCCACCTTCGCCAATTACTCCTAAATAAGGTGGTAAAACCAAAATATCCTCTGTTTTTTTGGTGTAATAATCAACAGATCCGGTTAATTTTTGTTTGAATAATCCAAAATCTAAACCGATGTTGGTTTGAGTAGTGGTCTCCCATTTTAAATCATCATTTCCTGATTGTGTTGCGATAAAACCAGACGGAAGCAAACCGTTTCCGTTTCCAGCAATATCATAAGCAGTTCCAAAAGAAGTTGCCCACGTTGGGCTTCCGCCTGCATAACTGGCCAAGTAAAGACTGTAAACGGCAGTATTGCTGATTTCCTGATTTCCGGTTTGTCCCCAACCTGCTCTAAGTTTTAAATCAGAAAAAACGGGAGCATTATCTATAATGAAATTTTCATTGCTGATTCTCCATCCCGCAGAAACCGCTGGAAAGGTTCCGAATTGATTGTTCTTTCCAAAGCGTGAAGAACCATCTCGACGAATTGTGGCCGAAAGCAAATAACGATTATCAAACTCATAATCTGCTTTTCCGAAATAAGAAAGCAATGAATATAATGTCGATGTTCCGCTGGTAAACGATTCACCGGTTCCAGCATCAGGATACATATAATCTGGCGTTTCAATCAAAAAGTCATTTTTACGCAAAGTGGTTGTATCGAAAATGTCTTTGTACATCTCCATTCCTGCCATTAAATCCAATTTGCTTTTTCCAGCTTTCAAATTATAAATGGCAGTATTACTCCACGTCCATTTATCGCTCACCGATTGATCAATTGTAACCGAAGTCTGGTCGTTTTGCAAATAACCGGATTGGTAACTTCTTTGCAGCGAGCGTTTTTTATAAGAACCGTAATCGATACCAAAACTGCTCTTGATATGCAGGTTTTTGACAACCTCCAAATCGGCATACATATTCCCAAAAAGACGTAAATAATCATACTTGTTGTCTTTATTATATTCCAATAAACGAACTGGATTCTGTCTGTCATTCATTCCTCCAACTGGACCTCCCCAACCTTTTCCGTCAACGGTACGCACCGAAATTATTGGCA
>ERZ724517.575-NODE-575-length-22122-cov-4.455703_pt1 | contig 22122 bp, 13 predicted proteins | sample MGYA00376050_ERZ724517 | MGnify/ENA primary metagenome ERZ724517 (study PRJEB28724, sample SAMN07190886) | activated sludge metagenome | isolation source: activated sludge of sewage treatment plant in Hong Hong | place: USA: Christiansburg, Virginia | collected... | reverse complement strand
CCTTTGGTGAAATGTTCTACCCGTCACCCACGGTCGGCTATTCACGCGTCGAGGTAGTTCCGGTGGGTAGCGACATTGAGGCCGGAACGCTTCCCGTGGAAGTGAACCGTCATGGCGTCGGAAAGACCGTGCATGAGTTTATGACCGCAAAGGACTATCCGGTGTTCTGTGAACGGACACAGATGGACAAGAGGCCACAGAGGTCGGCTTATTCGCTTGGTTCCTTGTTCAAGTTCAAGCACCGGGAGCACTTGACCGTTTCGCAAGGGTTCAGCGTGCAGACCAACGCGATGCACGGCAAGCCCAGGCGGACCATGGAGTTCCAACAGGGCGCGAGTGAGCCTTACAAGTACACCACTTACAAGTACAAACAAGGCGCGTACCTGGGTGACTTGAAGCTCGTGAATCAGGCCACGGTACTGGAGCCCGATGGTGGAAAGTCCGAGGCGCAGATCGGGGTCGTGTATGACGTCTGTGTGGATGCGCGCGAGTCGAAGACCACGGCGACAAGTGTAGGAATGCAGTACAATGCGGAATGGTTTTATATCATTCTTCCGGTGTTGGCGACTCCGATCTGGCCGTCGTACAGCAACTCAGAGAACATCTTCCGGAGCGTGTCCACCACCAAGGTGGTCCAGCGGTTCGGGCTCGTGGACGAAGTGGTTCAGTATGACAATGGTTCGACGGTGTCCAGCAAGAACCTTGCTTATGACTCGGAGACCGGTCAGGTGCTTTTGACGAGCGTGCAGGATCATTTTGAGAATCCGGTCTACTCCCTGCGTTTTCCGGCGCACTGGTATTACGACGGTATGGGCTGTGCCTATCGGAACGAGGGTGCGCGCTTTCCACGTGTGTCGTTTTCCTCGGATGGGCAATTATTGGATTTTGCTGGAGCAGGTGCGGTCTTCGCCAAAGGCGATGAGCTGCTGTTGGGCGAAGCTCCTGCCCAGATCGGCTATGTGAGCGCTGTGGAAGGCGATCAGGTCCGTGTGATCAGGAAGGATGGCACGGCGATGTCCGGATCGGACCTCAAGTTGAAGATCCTGCGTTCGGGCAGAAGGAACCTTCTCGGTATGGACATGGCCACGCTGACCAGCCTCCAGGATCCTTTGCAGAATTGGGGTGGCAATTATTTCAAGGATGTGCTCGCGGCTTCAGCCGTGGAGTATGATCAGTATTGGCGCACGAATTGCAACTGTACGAGCGGGTTATCCTCAGCACAGAACCCCTTCGTGGTGGGTACTCAGGGCATTTGGCGCCCAAGGAGGTCGTACACCTACCTGTCGGACAGGAATGTTACCATTTTGCCTGTGAGCCCCTCCGCACCTGAACTGTCCAACAGCATTGACATCAGAACGGATGGAACGTTCTTGGATTTTTCGCCCTTCTATCGACTTGGGAACGGGCAATGGACAAAGGAGTCCCGTTCCTGGACCTTCGTCGAAGAGCTGTTGGACGTGGACCCCATTGGCCATCCCATCGAGGTGAGCAATGCCATCGGCATCGCCAGTTCCAGTACGTATGCGCACAATGGATATCAGGTGTCATCCAGTGCGGCGAACGCAAAGCACCGGGAGATCGGGTTCGCCAGTTTCGAAGATGCGAACCTCGCCGATTGCATGGATGAACACTTCGTGTTCGAGAACGCCAACGTGGTTTCCGATGGGGCGCATACGGGTTCGCGGGCTGTTCGGGTATCCGATACACAAGGGTCCCCTACCCGCATGGTCGTGACCTTCGTGGACTGTGATGATCCAGGCTGCGATATGCTTGTGAGCGCCCAAGTGGTAACGAACGCACAGACCCCCGGCATGGATGTGCAGGTCACCAGCGCTGGAGGCAGTGGTACACCGACCATGGAGTATGAGATCATTGAAGGTCTTCCCTCCATCGGGCTAGCCTCCAATGGTCTGGTCATTACGGCGGCCAGTGGTGTCTGGAGCGTGCAGGTGAAAGCCTGTGACCCGGATGGGTGCTGTGACACCAAGTTGATCAACAGCTCCGACTACGACTGATGGTGCAGCTGGGAACATATGCGAACCACGCGAAGCTGACACTGTTGAAGTGCTATTGTCTATGTATGTTCATGGTGATGGGAGGCACGGACTTCGCGCGGGCCATGGATCTTGAATGCCTGGACGGGTCTCAGATCTCCCAATGCAGTGGTGCGGCTCGCATCTGTGCCACGACCTGTGTCAATATTCACCCGTCGGGGCCTTGCAATAGTTCGACCGTCATTGACCATTGGTTCGACCTCTACGTTGAGGCGCCAGGTGATCTTGGTTTTTCATTCTCCGGCACCAGTGGACTTACCGGAGAGTACATCCTGGTCGGACCCATCTCTGAAGGGGGGGGGGCGAGTGTACGAGCGTGCAAGCGGCGGTTAGCGCAGGCACTCCTCAGGTCTTTCCACTACAGCTATCAGGATTGTCGCCCGGACATTATTTCCTTTTCGTTCAAGTGAGTGGAGGTTGTTCAGGTTTCTTTCAACTCGACCCGACCGGTGATGTGTCCTGCGAGCCGAACATCTTGGATTGTGAGAACTGTTATGTCAGCTCCTATTCACCCACCCCTGGGACCTCGTTCACCATATCCGCGTGGGTGAAGGACGAGGATGCTTCACCGGAGCAGTTGGATTATGAGGACCCCCGGATAGAGATCGATTTCGGTGCCAGTTCCATCAGCTTCCGAGCGAAAGGGCAGATCATTGATGGTTGGCAGCGGATACATGAGCAGGTGGATATCCCTGTAGGAGCCACGTACATGGTGATCACGTTGAACGCATTGAACGGTAACGTCCTCTTTGATGATATCCGTGTGCAACCGGATGATGCCAGTATGAAGTGTTATGTCTATGACCCGGTCACGACCCGGTTGGTAGCGGAGTTCGATGAGCGGCATTTTGCGACCCGGTATGAGTACGATGCGGAAGGCCGATTGAACCGGACCAAGAAGGAGACGGAGCGTGGGGTGATGACCATTCAGGAGGGGAGGATGTCCATGCCCGAGCGACAGCCATGATCCGACTTTTCCATATCACAAGGCTTGCCTCCGTGTTGCTGGTCTGCTCGGTGACCTTCGTCGACGTGTCGGGTCAATCCGCTGCAACAGAGAGGAACCCGGATGTAGTGACCTTCCTTGAAGCCCAGTCGAAGTACCGCAACAAGGATGGTTATCGTATGCAAGTCCGCATGTCCTCCTACAAAGGCCATCTCTCCACAACGCCCGTCGATACGGCCACCACGGTCTACTACAAGAACGGGCGTTCGTTCTATCAGCGCTCCATGGGCACAACCTCCATACAATCGGATGGCATTCTGGCGGTGATGATCGAGGAGGACAGCACGATCAGGTTGGGAGACCCCATCGACGTGCCGGATCCTTTCAAGGTCTATGATGAGAGACAAGCATGGTCCATGTTCACGTCCTCGTCGCATAAGGTGGTGGGTGGGCGCAGCACGTGCATGTTGGAAATGAGCCACCCTGAGTACGAGCGGTTGGAATACACGGTGGATGACACTGGATGGCTAACGCGCATCGTGCTCTATTTCCGCGAAGCCATTGCCGAGGAGGACTACCCGAACGCCCCCATGCTCAGACCTAAAGTGGTCCTCGATCTCGATCCTCCTGTTTCATTCAACAAGGGCAAGGAGGCGTGGCGCTTTGACATGAGCACGTTCGTCCGATTCGATAGGAACGGGCCTGTGTCCAGCATTCAGGGTTATCGTGTGATCGATATGCGAGTGAAATGAACTGGTCACGCGCATATCGTCTTTGGACATCCGTGAGAGGTTGCGGCATGGCGGTCGTGCTGCTGCTTTCCATGTTCGAGCTGAAAGCCCAGAACGAATGGCGCTTGACGATCCCTGGCGGTTCTTCGGCCGTACCTCCCACACAACAACAGCTGATCTGGCAGGAACCGGGTGCCGATTGTGTGAATTACAGGAACGAAGGGACCGTTGGCTTACGTGTGGATCATGATCACGCGGATCATTTTGCGGCAAGGGACTATGAGGTGCAGGTGACGATCGTCCCACTGCGCTATGGGGACTACGAGCACCCGTATGACAACCCCGACTCACCTGTTTCGATCCCGATCGTTCTGCACGTTTCCCACCGACCGGATGCGGACATGACCCCGATACCGGGCCGCGACATCTGCAACGATCAGGATGTTTACAGGCTGGCGGAGGTCCACGGCTTCACCATGTCGCTGACTGGTGTGGAGGAGATCGATCTGAACGGGACGGTGACCCCACTGAACGATCTACCTCCGCACATTTTCATTGAGGGGATCCTCTATCACGATCATCATTGCGCGATGGACCTTGGATTAGCGCCGTCGCTGACCGCTGTCGCCATGAGGGAGTGTGTCAACAACGACCCCTTTGAACTTCAGTTGAACTGGTCCCATGTGCCGAATGCGGATGAGTATGAGGTGGAATGGACGTACGTGGATGACTACGCGTATGATGCGGGTACGAACACGTTGGGCCAAGTAATGGCCTCATCGGACCTGAACTATGACCTTGGGAAGAACGCCACGCGTATTGTGACACGATGGGACCTTGAAACCACCGATCAGGAGTACACCATTCCCTTGGTCTTCGACAGGGGCTGGGTGGTCTACCGGGTCAGAGGTGTCAGCCGAGATCCCCAGTTCCCTACCCGAAAGGTCTTTGGTGCGTGGAGCCTGCCGGAGACCGTAGGAGAGGTGGGTGACGCGGAGGCGGACGATCATGCCGTTCAGATCCCAGGCCATGATGCACAAAAGCCCTGGAGCTATTCGGCGACCTACGCAGAGGAAGGGAGACGGAAGGAGGTCGTGAACTATGCCGATGGCACACAACGGCCTCGTCAAACGGTGACGCGCTCCAACACCGATGGTATCGCAGTGGTGGGCAATACCGTTTACGACCGCCACGGTCGTGCTGCGATCACCACACTTCCCACGCCGATCGTCATGGACCAGTGCGGGCAGCCGGTCAATGCCACCCCGTTGAAGCACTATGCAGGCATGCTTGAGGTCGGCCAAGGTGACCTGTTCGATTGGCGGGACTTTGATAAAGATGGAGCAGGTGGTGTGTGTGACCCTTTGCCGGCACCGCCGCTTACAGGCCTGGTCGACTATTACTATTCCCAACAGTACGCGGCGGACGCCTCTGATCCCCAGTTGCTCAAGGAACCGAACCCCTTCATCCCCAACAGTGAGGGGTATGCTTATCAGCAGGTGGAGTTCACGCCGGATGCAAGCGGTCGCGTACGCCGGCAAGGCGGACCGGGTCTTCCGTTCCAGTTGGCGCCGGGTGATCACGTGACCAGCTACCTCTATGGAAAGCCCGATCAACCCTCGCTTGACAGGCTTTTCGGTACGGAGGCTGGTTATAGCGGGCACTACCAGAAGGTGAGCACCTCCGATGCCAACGGTCAGGTAAGTCACACCTACTTGGACATCAGCGGACGCACTGTGGCCACCTCCATCTCCGGCCACGCACCGGACAACCTGCAGGCCTTGTCCACACCAGGAAGCCTTGTTACGAACACCGTGGAGATGATGCCGGCCGACCAGCAAGGCAAGGTGCTCGGTAATGAAGTGGACCTCGGTGCTCGTGAAGTGCGGTTCAACACCACGTTCACTGTCCCCAGAGAGGATGTGTACCAGTTCAACTATGATGTGCTGGTGCTTCCCCAAGTACCCTTTAGTTGCGATTTGCTTTCCGTAGGCTGTTTTGATTGTGTTTACGATCTCGAGATCAAGATCGTGGACCAATGCCAGGCGCCGGTATGGGCGCATCAGGTCATGGTGGGCGACTTCAATGTGATCGACCAGACCTTGAACTTCGCGTGTCAGAACGTGGATCCGGCCCAGGTCTCCGCTACCGTTACGCTTGCACCTGGGGAGTATTCGATCACTCGGACCTTCAAGCTGCGCGATGATGCGCGTCAGTTGTACCTCGACCAGGTGATCGCCACTTGCGTTACACCTGAGGATGACCTTATCAATACATACCAAAGCGAGGTGGATGCCACCGATTGCAACATCGATTGTGATGATTGTCTGTTGGCTCTCGGAACCTTAGAGGAGTTCATCTCGGCCGGCCTGGGGAACGAAGCGGACTACGAGAAGGCGCGTCAGGAGTGTTCCGAGCCCTGCGAAGTGATCACCTGGTGCCGAACGGCAGGTGAGACGATGGCTCGTGACATGAGCCCCGACGGCCAGTACGGACGGGTGCGCGATGACCAAGGGAATTTCTTGGTGTTCAACTGGGACCGCGCCTCGGTCTTCAATGAGAATGGTCTCCTCCTTAGGTCACGCTATGACCTCGGTGGTGGTTTATGGAGCGCTCCGGTCGATCAATGGGACCCTCCTCCGGGTGGGAGCAGCAACCCCGACTGGCGCCATCCGTATTTGTACGCGGACGGACTTTTTGTCGAGGGCTATTTTGAGCTGGATGGAACCCGTTCGCTGATCGAGGTGAGTTTCACATCCGGTCAGCCACAGTCCGATCCAGAAGTGCAGGATGTGGGCGACCTTCTTCAGATCAACGGCGCATGGTACACCTATCCCGAGGATCTGCTCAACCTGGAGGATCTCGTGGATGTTTGGCGCGAACCTTGGGGCCGTTCATTGCTCTACCTGCATCCGGAGTTCTGCTATTACAAGCATTGCCTCGGTTATGACGTGAAGGTGCAGCCCACCGACATACGCACCAGTGACGATTTTGACGCGTGGCTCTTGGGCATCGAGACCTTCGAAGAAGCCTCTCTTGCAGGCCTTTTCAACGCGCAACCGATCTCGCCGCCGCAACACCCGAACGTTTACTACACGGCTGATTGGTTCAACCCGCTCGTCGCCGTGCATGATCCCTATGTGGTTCATGAAATGGACGGTACTACTGCGGCCCAGTCCATGGTCCAGGGTTGGGAGGAAGCACTCGACCTGACACCGCTGGGGTCACCTTCCTGGCACGACATGGTCGAGTATGCCAGTTACCGCACGCGTTGTGGAGGGCAGTTCGGTTATGTGACCGGTATGGTGAACAGCCTTGGCCAGTCGATCGATTGTTTTGGTTTTGGATCGGTGATCCCCGGTGTTCCGCAACAGGTCATGGATCAGATCCTCGATGAGGAGTGGCTCACCCTGCGCTCCATGTACCTGGAGTTGAAGTACAGGGTGCAGAAGAGATCGATGGATGCCGAGGCAGCGACCTGTGACGAGTGTGCGGGCATCAACTACTGCATCAATAAGAACACTTATGTGCCCTACTATTTCGGGATCCCGGCCGAGCCCTGTCAACCCTGCAGGTCCAACTACCGTTATTCCTTCATGGGCAAGGACCCGCGCTTCCCGGACCCGGGTGTAATGGCCTTGAGCGCGCCCAACGCGAACGCTGCCGGTTACCAGATCTACCTCATGACCGGCCTCTGTCCGGCGGCATCCACCTTCGAGGCGCTGCTGAACGACCTGGCCGCATCCGGCAACTTGTTGGCCACCGACCACCCCATTGATGGCGATGCGGCCTTCATCGGCCTCTACTCGGTGCTCACCGATCTGGAGCACCCCGGACCGACCCCGGCCTGCACCATGAACCCCTCACCCGGTGCGGTCATCGGGGCGAACACGTTGAGCATACCGATCGGCTGTCCGGATGCGGATTGGGATTGCAGCATCCAGCTGACCTGCTCGGCATGCACCACGGCGGTGGATTGGGCGTTGATCAACCGCTTCGCTGGCTTGAAGGATGTTCAGCCGGATCTCAACGGTCCGCCCGGCGCATCCACCTTCACCATCTATGCCCAGGTAGGGACCGAGCTGATCGAGCTGACGGGAAGCACCTGTTGGGACATCGCCAACTGCATGTTCGAGGATGTCTGCGAACCCAACGCGGTGGCAAGGACCGTGGCCGATATGCTTGCGGCCGCTGCTGACCTGGGGGACATTTCACTGTTGAATACGACCATCGCGTTCAACGATCCGATCTACGGCCCCCTGATCTCACCCGCTTTTCAAGAACTGATCGACCCCAACGGAACGCTCGGTCATGTGAAGGTCGAATGGGTCGCGAGCCCGAAAGCGATCTTCTTTTTCTCTGGTTCGGATGGTAGTACGGTTCTAGGTCCTACCCTCGCTATTGACATTGACGAGAGCGACGATCCGGATTTTGTGATCACCAACAATACCGATTGGCAGACCGTGACCTCGGTGCGCGAGTTCAGGAACAGCCACCAGAACACCTTCCACATGGAAGTGTGGGACGCCAATGACGTGAGACTCGCAACGCTGTCCGGCAAAGCGCTCCTGCAATTGCCTGGGGCCAATGAGTGGATCCCGGTTCCATTGGGAAGCTGTGGCCCCCCCAACAACCCTTATTGCCAGAGCAACGACCAGCTGATCACCACAGCCCTCTATGCCGTGTTGACCGAGCGGCTCCAACATTATTGGGGAACGGCTGTGCTAGGGCCAAGCACACCGGACGGGCAGATCCCCTTTGACCTGTTCAGTAGCCCACTGATGACCCCGCTGTTGGAGTCGTATCTGGCGCAGCTTCTGAACCTGAGCCCCGATTCGGGTACTGGGAACCTCACTACGACGGGTGATTATGCCGCTGCCTTTCTGGGTGCCACCGCGAGCGTGGGTATAGGGCCGCTCTCGATCAAATGGCTGGCCGAGCCATCGTTCCCGGATATACAGCAGGTGACCGGACCAACATATCCGACGATCCCGGATAGTGGACCCTACTATACCATTTATGCCGTAGCCGATCTGGATGACGGCATGGGTGGAACCACCCCGCTGCAAATAGAGCTCGGTGGTGCAGCATTCCTCCCTTGCTCGGAATGCGAGCCGGGTGCACCCACAGCTACCGGCGCACAGGGCTCAACAGGCCCGAACGATGACTGTGACCCCAACTCGCAGCCAGCTTGGGCCTTTACGTCAGTCCCTGATGCCTATTGTGCGAATAGCTGGCCTAGATGGACAGGCTATGATTTGGATGGAACACCGACCGGTGATCCTGATATGGTTACGCTCATCAACAATAATTGGACTTGGTTCCAGAACAATTCATTTGAACTGCCGTTGGTCCTGACCTATTTCCCGACATACCAGGATCTGGAAAGTTCGGGAATGTGTAGCTGTGTCGTGAGCTACTATGAGGACTACATCCAGTATACCTATGGTCCTGTAACGGCCCTCCCAGGTGATCCCATGCCGTTCGACGAGGTGCCTCCCTTAACGCTATGGGATTATTGTGCGCTCCTGGAAGGTGGCTGTATCGACAACTACAACGCCTATCTGGAGGCGGTCGATGAGTACAATGGCATGGTGGTGTCCCCCGTGCAGCCGCTCAGCTACATGGCCTGCTCCGAGTTCACCGCGCAAGGCTATTGCCATTGCGTGCCGGAGTTCGTGGCCACCTTGAACATGGTGATGAACGACGGTGAGGTCTTTGAGGAGGAACTTGTTGGGCTGAACCTGTATGACCTGGCCGCCTTCTGCGCGATGCCTGTGCCCTGTGCGCCGGACCCGCCCTTCGTGATCCCCGCCATCCCGGAGCCGGTGGGCGACCCCTGCGTGGACGACCTGAACGTGAACGCCGCCTTCAACGGTATGGTCGACCATGACCATCAGATCGATGCCATCACAACGGACTTCCACAACACCTACGACAACGCCTGCCTGAACGGGGTGCATGACCTGTTGCAGCGCATCAACGACGACATTTCGAACGCTGAGGAACAGTTCACGCTGTACTACTACGACCGTGCGGGGAACCTGACGAGGACCGTCCCCCCCGAAGGTGTGGAGCCCTTGACCACCACCCAGCTGAGCACAGTGGAGACGGACCGCAGCAACGGCACCCGCAACACACTGAACACCCACCGCATGGCCAGCGACCAGCGGTACAACAGCCTGGGTCAGTTGACGCGGAGCAGCATGCCCGACCGCGACAATATGAGCATCTTCGAGACCAACACGACGATCGGTCTACCAGCGCACTTGAAGGTGCATTCCCTGCAGTTCGTGAACACCAACCTGGGTTACCTCACGGGTTACTACAGCGGACCGGGTGGCCTGGAGCGTGGCCTTCTGTACCAGACCACCAACGGCGGCAGTTCCTGGACGCGGAAGGAGGACCTGATCGCCAGCGACCTGCGGGATGTGCATTTCCCCGATGAGGTGACAGGCCTTACCGGTTGGGCCGTGGGTGGTGATGGTGTTGTGCTGAAGACGGTTGACGGAGGAACTTCCTGGGACCTTCAAGGACCCACCACACAGGCCTACTACCAGCAGCTGAATGCCTTGTGGTTCCGCACCACGCAGGAGGGACTGATGGGTGGCGAAGGGCAACGCTTGCACTACACGGTGAACGGGGGTACGGACTACAGCAATTACACCTTGAGCCTGGGCATCGATCGGATCACGGACATCGGCTTCGACGCACACTTCACCAACGCGACCGACGACCGCTATTGGGCCACGGCGACCACGGACAACGGTACGCTCGGCGCGCTGATCAGCAACCCTTCCGGCACGCTCACCACCTTGGGTGCGTGGACGAAGATCGATGAGGTCACATCGACCTTGGACCACAACTGCCTCAGCAACGTGAGCGCCAGCATAGCCTTCGCTGGTGGTGCGGAAGGGTTGCTGTACAAGACCACCGATGGCGGCCAGAACTGGTCCATGGTGAACACCGGAACACTGCTCACCTTCACCGACATCGAGTTCCTGGACGCGCAGGTGGGCATCGCGCTCTTGAACGACCCGCTCGTAGCTCCGGATGACAATGTGCTGTACGCCACTGCCGACGGCGGCCTGACCTGGACCATGCAGGGCGACCTGCCCATCACCTTCCAGAGCCTGCGTACGTACGCGACCAGTGGCGGTGTCTTGCGTGCCTATGGGCAGCGGCCCAGCGGTGCGGTCGCTGTGCTGGCCTTGGGGAGCGGACAGGACCAAGTATATGTGAGCGACATCGCAACGCCGGTGCCCGAGCCAAGTGCCTTCTGGGTGGGGAATTATCCGACCGGCGACCCCGACAACCCGGACGGCCTCATCTTCTGCGTCACGAGCGGAACCACACTGTACGTGCGGACCGATGCTTTCTCCGAGGATCAGCCATGGCTCAGTCAGCAAGTGGTCGATACGGACAACATCTTATCGCCGTTCACCAAGGGCGTGGAGATCGAGGCCAAGGTCTTCACGAGCCCGCTCAAGGTGGTAGGTTTCATCCGGGGAGGTCACGGTGAAATGGTGCCCTTCAAGTTCGACGTCACCGCTTCACCATCCATCCTGATCCCCGCTCAGGATTACGTGCCCACACAGGTCGTCCGCCTGGAGCCCGATGCGAGCAGCCCGGCAGGTCTCTTTGCGGTAACTTGGAACAGCGGCACCTTCGCGGTCGCGCTGGATCGCTACACGCTCGACCAGACCGTCTTCCCTCCCGTCGCTGCGGGCTTAGCGCCCGTGGCCCTTTCGGCTCCCGATGGCATTACGGATGCCATGGTCACCACCATCAACAACGGGGGCATTACACAAACGGTCACCTTGGCCGGGGAGAAGGGCTTCCTCAGCCAGTGCTACAACCTCACCGGCGCGCCCTACAGCCAGCAGAACGTTGCGGACGATGTGCGGCCTTTGCCATTGCATGCCATCGCTGTGGACCCTGCGGGCACCATTGCGGCCGGGGGCGAGAAAGGCCTGATCATTAAGCGAGACTACAACAGCAGCGTCTTCAAGGTGGTGGGCTTCCGGCAGACCGGGACGATCCACGGGGCTGTCTATGAAGGAGGTGTCAATTGGTTCCAGATGTGCGGCGATGAGGGTCGCTTGCACCGCATCTCTACCCTCATCAACACCACCACGACCTTCTCCTACAAGACCGCGTTCAGTGGCAACTACCTCTCGCTTGTGGCCTACGGCGGCAACATCTACTACGCGGCGGACAATGGAAGCTTGGTGCGCACCACCAACAGTGGCACTTCCTTGGTGGAGCGCCCCTATGTGATGGGCGCCCTTCGTGGGTTGGCCACACGCAAGGTCAGTGGCAATGTGGTGGAGACCGTGGGGGTGGGCGATGCCGGCCATGTGCACCGCATTGCGGACAACATGCGGGTGCGGGTGAGGGAGATCTACATGCCACGGCTGCGCGACGTCCACTTCAAGGATGAGCTCAACGGCACCGTGATCGGTGACAAGTTCGCCCTGCGCTACACCACCGATGGCGGCGTGCATTGGCTGGTGGCCAGGCGCCCCTCCGTGGGCACAGGCATCACGCAGAACAAGGTGATCACCACCGCGCCCGGTGTGGCCACCACTTTCGGCGCGAACGGATCAGTGGGCCAGGTGGTGCGCTACGTGAACGGTACGGGTTCCATCTATGCGGGCCTAACACCGTTGTCGCCGGTCTACGACATCGCCCAAGGGGCTGATGGATTGGTTTACGGCACGCACCACAACGGCTCTGGTACAGGTCTAACATTGGTCTACAACCCCAACGTGGCCATGAACCTCAGCATCCGCCGTCCGTTCGCGGCTGTGTACCTTGGGTTCACCAAGGCAATCTGGGCGTTCAAGGGCGCTACCCCGGGTATCCTCATCGCCGGTGATCCCACCCGCACCAAGCTGTGTACGCCCATCCCTTGGGGCACCAATGTGAACGCAACAGGTACGGTCGATCCGGTGACCATGACCAACATACCGGTCACCGAGGTGATCGCGGACCTGCATTTCATTGACGACCAGAACGGCTTCGCCATCACCACCACCGGCCGTCTCTTCCGCACGGCGAATGGCAACGCCACCCACACCGCCTTCACCTGGACCGAGCTCACGGGATCGCCCACGCCGCCTGCGCCGCGCATCCTCGACAACCTCGACCAGCAGACGGTGGCCTCCAAGTACAAGGTGCGCGCCATCGCCTTCAACACCCGCACCCGCGGTTTCATCGGGGGCGAATACACCGCCCCGCCAGCAGGTGTGCCCGCCCGCTATGCCCGCACCGTCAACGACGAAACAGGCCTGTACAGCCAGCGTATGTGGTACGATGCGGTCGGCCGCCTGGTGTTGAGCCAGAGCACCAAGCAGCAGAAGGAGTATACCGGCTCCGGCGTGAACCAGCGCTTCAGCTACACCCTTTACGATGAGCTCGGCCGGGTCACCGAGGCGGGGGAGGTGGAGGAGAAGACCGCGGGCACCGTGTACTACCGCGATGTGTTCGGAGCCTACATCGGCGACCAATGGGAGCCGCGCCTGGTGAACAACGACAAGCTGGCGCTCTTCGTGGCCGCCAACAAGCGCTACGAGCGCATCCGCACCTGGTACGACGGGAACCCCTTCGCTTCAGCCATTATCGGGGTGCTTGAACCCGAGAACCTGGACCGCCGCGTGGCCGCCACCGCCATCTACGACGTGTTCGACCCCACTGCGGAGCAGGACGATGACTTCGACCAGGCCAGCCACTACAGCTACGACATCCATGGCAACGTGAAGGAGCTGGTGCAGGACATTCCCGAGCTCGCCACCCTTAGCGGCGATGCCGATCAACGCTACAAGCTGATCCGCTATGACTACGACCTCATCAGCGGCAACGTGAAGCGGGTGGACTACCAGCCCGGCGCACCGGACCAGTACCACCACAAGTACACCTACGATGCTGACAACCGCATTCAGGAGGTGCACACCAGCCGCAACGGCGACTACTGGGAGCGCGACGCCCGCTACTTCTACTACGCCCACGGCCCCCTGGCCCGCACCGAACTGGGCGAGAACGAGGTGCAGGGCCTCGACTATGCCTACACCCTCCAAGGCTGGCTCAAGAGCATGAACGCCGATGCCCTCGACCCCCTGCGCGATATGGGGCAGGATGGTCTGGACGCGACCGTAGCTGCGGGCAACAACAGCTTCGGCCGCGATGCCTATGGCTTCAGCTTGGGCTACTACGAGGGCGACTACACCCCGATCGATGGCGCCCGTTGGGGCAGCTCCACAAGCAGGCCCATCGCCAGCACGGTAGGCTCCTTCGCCGATGCCGGGGTGCGCAAGGACCTCTTTAACGGCAACATCGCCCATACGGTGAGCGCCCTGCCCGTGGCCAACGCCGTGGCGCCCTTGGAATATGACGATGGCCCCCTGGCCACGGTGTACCGCTACGACCAGCTGAACCGCCTGAAGAGCAACGTGGCCTATGCCGACCACACCAGTGGCCAGTTCCAATGGGCCGCCACCAACGCCGTGCCCGGCCGCCACGCCAGCACCTTCACCTACGACCGCAACGGCAACATCACCGCACTTACACGCAACCGCGGCGATGGCTCCACCTACGATGCCCTCAGCTACAACTACCACAAGAGCACAGGCGGCAAAACACTGCAGAACCGGCTCTGCCATTGGGACGATGCCCAGGCCGATGCCAGCCGCATGAGCCCCGCTGTGCATGGCTCTGAGGATCTGGAACGGAACAACCAGCCCTTTGTGGACAATACCGCCGTTGCCGTGGTGAACAACCCGGGCAGCAACAACCACAACTACTACTACGACAGCAACGGCAACCTGAAGAAGGACCGCACGGCCCAGATCGACAACATCACCTGGACGCCGCGCGGCAAGGTGGGGGCAGTAACGCGATCAGGCGGCACCCTCGCCGACCTGGTCTTCACCTACGATGCCAGCGGCCAGCGCCGAGGCAAGTACGTGGACAGCGATGCCGACAACGCCGTGGACAGCTATGAGCATTACGTGCGCGACCCGCAAGGCAATGTGATGGCCATGTACACCAGCACGGTGGACGATGTGCTCAGCACCGTGACCTACCGCCTGACCGAACGGCCCCGCTACGGAAGCAGCCGCTTGGGCAACGACGACCTGGCGCTTGACCCGTTGACCGCCCGGGCGAACCCCGCGCCCCACCTGCCGGGCCGGATGCGGTACGAACTGAACGACCACCTCGGCAACGTACACGCCACCGTAAGCGACCGAAAGCTCAGCTACAACACCATTCCGGACCCCGCCATCGAGTACTATGGTGCCGACCTGTTGAGCGCCATGGACTATGAACCTTTCGGCTCACTGCTGCCCGGAAGGAATTTCAGTAGTGACAGTTATCGGTTCTCCTTCCAAGGGCAAGAGAAGGACGATGACCTGCAAGGGGGAGCTGGGACGAGCTACAACTATGCTTACCGCATGCACGACTCGCGTGTGGGACGGTTTCTCAGTATTGACCCACTGGTAGCCAAGTACCCGTATTGGACGCCGTACGCCTTCTGCGGCAACATGTTAATTCAATATCGTGAACTGGAAGGTTTAGAGCCAGATTTCGATGGAACCGAAGACGGCCAATACGCAATTGCAAAAAGTCGATCAGAGGATCACTACTACGGCTATACCTGGAACAAGACTAATAGCCAGTGGGTCATGGGAAGTTCAACCGAATACGTAGTTGGTGATCTTAATGCAGGAGATGGAGATTTGCTGAGGACCCCATTACCTGGAGTGGTAGGTGACAATGAAAGCGAAAAGTCCGCGAGAGCCGATTTTGTGAATAGTTTCAAGAGTGGAACCATGCTTGAGCATACCCTCGATGATGATGTTCTGCTCAATCACTTCCTTGTAGGTGATGGGTCAGAACTACACTTTATGACGAATACAGGAATGTCGCGAATAATTAGTAATAATGATCATTTGACACTGTTTATGAATGCCTTTGCGGATGTTGCGTTCAATTACTACCAAGAGCATGGGAATTTGGAAGGATTTGATGGTGTTCGTGAGGTGCAAAATCGACGACCGGGATATATGGATGGCAATCTATTCTCCTGGACGGTGATGGGTGGATATCAGAAAATGACCGTTCGCATTACCTCTGCATCAGATGTGCAAGTCACAATGTTGGTAACCATAGGGGACATCTTTGGAGCGGGTGCCCATGATGCCAATAGCAGCTTACCAGGGCTGTCAGACCTGTACAATCTGCAGCATAACTACTCTGCCCCTGGGAAATACACGCCATTTCCATGGGAAGTGGATGTGAATAATGTCTACTACCCACCAGCTGTTCGACAAAAATGGCCTGCATATCGCACTCACTAGTTTCACACATCCTGCTAATTTCGGTTTGGCTATGCAGCCAAGGTTGTGCTGGACAAGATGGCAGAGATCTTCAAGGAGCCAAGCGGCACACTGAGATCCAAGTTGCTGAGGGCGGTAAAGGTATGTTGGACGTATTCTACTACTTGCAGGTTGTCGACGTCATAGTTGATTCTACCAATGTGGATAGTCTTCTCCTTCAGGCGGAGCGATTGGTTGATGTTGACTACCCGGGGATTTCGGTTCACTCATTATACATTACGTCGGATACGTCGGACTTCCCTACATACCTCGACGGGCAAGATTGGCCATCGATACGCAGGTCATTCTTACTTGAAATTGGCTTTGTCAACAGGTCAAAAACCGATGCTGTCCAGCATCATGCGTTCCGTATCTACGACTGGCGTGATGGAGCCAGCAGAATTGTCTATGTACGTCCCGATTAGACCGATTGTGTGACCCGACCGGCGCTTGGCTGTGCTTTTGCCGCTGCGGCCCTCCACCCGGCGCTTTCCTTCCGCAGGGTCTTTTTCCTTCCGTAGGGTCTCTCCCCGCTGGATGCGTTGTCCTTGTGGCAAGGCATAGGAGGACCCTGCGGCACATCGCCATACGCGGGCATGCGCTAATTTCCGCTGATGGGTGTCCGAACACTTCAGCGTACCGATGGCGCGGTGTTCTTCTGCACGTTCACCTGCTGGAAATGGCTTGCCCTTATCGAGCGGACCAAGGCCTACGATCGCATGTACAACTGGATGCACATCGCCACGGGCAAGGGTTTCAGTATTCTGGGTTACGTGATCATGCCCAACCATGTACATCTGTTGATCCACGCACCGGAAGGGGCTTCGACCCTTCCGGCGCTCGCTTGTAGCGAGTGCCTCATGGTCTATCCGCCTCTGGCGGTCACCGGTAACTTCGCCGGTTAATGAGCGAACACCTCAAAGCCCACAAGGAAGGCACGTTGTACTTCTGCACACTCACGGTGGTCGGTTGGGCGGACGTATTCACACGGAAACGCAATGCGGAAGTGATCATCGAAAGCCTGGCCTATTGCCAGAAGGAGAAAGGACTTGAGCTTTTCGCCTATGTGCTCATGCCGAGCCACCTCCATCTGATCGGCCGTGTGCAAGAAGGGAGGCTATCAGATGTCCTCCGAGTCTTCAAGAGCTTCACGGCCAAGCGACTGCTGGAACTGATCGCCAATGAGTCGGGCGAAAGCCGCCGTGAATGGCTGATGCGGCTGTTCCGGGAAGCGGCTGAGGGCACGAACCAGAACAAGGCGCTCATGTTCTGGCAGAAGACGAACCACCCGATCGAGATCACCCACGAAGCCATGTACGACCAGAAAGAGTCCTACATGCATACCAACCCCGTGGAAGAAGGGCTGGTTACGTTGCCGGAACATTATGCGTGGAGCAGCGCACACCTGGGCAGTCCATTGCGTATGTTCGAGGAATGAGATCCTGCAAGCGGCCGGTGGCCGGGAAGGAAAGGGCACTCGGGATACCCGAGCGGCGGTCGCGAGTGAAATGTAAGCTTCCGTCCATCAGGTGGATCGCTAACCCACCAGATATCAGCGCGCGCTGAACAGCTTTCCGACCTTGCTGAACAGCAAAGCGAGCTGGTTGAACAACTCACGCGCCATGCTGATGAGCACGGCCGCTCAGTTGTACAGCCAAGCGTACAAGCTCTTAAGCAAAGCGCTCGTGCCGTTGAACAAGGCGGCTATGTTCAAGAACATGGCGCACAAGTCGTTGAGCAGTGAGCTCAAGTTCAACGACGCGGACCGATCGCTGTTCGACTTCGCGGCTTTGACGGACGGCATGTCGACCGAGTTGAACATCAAGGCAGCCGTGTCGATGGACCGAGCCTAAGCGAAATGGGACAGGTACATCAAAACGGTAAAGTGATCAGGGAAGGCGACAATGGCATCCCGCAAGCCTCAGGGGCCCCCTTCGGGAGACCCTGCGGGAGGGAAGAGCTTCACGGCCAAGCGAGAGCTGGACCTGATCGCGAATGAGCCGGGCGAAAGCCGACGTGAGGGGCTGATGCGGCTGTTCCGGAAAGCACATTGTGCATGTTCGAGGAATGAGAACACAGCGGGTGGCCAGGGTGGGGGAAAGGCACAGGCACAGCCGATCGCCCGTCGGAACTTGGTTCCGACGAAGGCATGTTGGTCCAGAAGCCGCGGTCAGGCAACTACGGAACTTGGTCACGCACGAACCGGAGGAGCCTCAGTTCCCCACCACCATCAACTTGGCGCTGGTGCTGGCGTGCGCGTTGCGCGCGGTCACCACGTAATGGCCTGGTTCGAGTGCGGCGTTCACCATGAACTTGGCTTTCGCCGAGGTGCCGGTCCACACCAAGCGCCCCTGCGCATCGTGGATGAAAATGTCGGCATTGGCCCCATCGAAGGCGGTCGGCAGCACCACTTGGAACTGGTCCGTGGCCGGGTTGGGGAAGATGCCCAGTTGCCCGTTCGGCAGTGATGCCCTGGCCATGGTGGTCAGCGACATGTTGGCGGTGGGGCAGTCCGCCATGTCCGTGAACGTGCCGGCTATGGGGAAGGTAGGGCCCATGGTAACTGCGGGCGGTACACCGAGATCAACGGACTCACAGCCCCCTGTGGCGCAAAAGAACAAACGGTTGCCCACCAACGAGGCACCCTGCAGACCGACCAGTTGGGTGGAAAGGTTCCATACGCTCAATTCCACACCCTGGGGACTGATGAGGCGCATCTCGTCCGGGGCGCTTGCATTGGCCCGCAGGACCATGAACGCGTTACCGGCGCCGTCCACGGCCAGGTCGGCCACAGAACGAATGTACCCGGCAGGTAGGTCCCAGATCCGCTGGTTGGTTATCCCATCGAATACCCATAAGGACTGCACGGGGAAGGTGGGCGACCAATAGTAGAGGTAGTTCATATGTCCGCCAAGGGCAGTGCAGACCTGGACCGTACCGGACCAGAGGTTCCAAGTGGTGCCATCCCACACCCTAATGCCAGGGGTGGCCCCGCTGCCACCGCCAGCGAAGGTTGGTGCGCCGAACACCCCGGTGTAGGCAATTGAAGCGACGGGCGAGGAGGCGAGAAGCGTATCCACCGGCACTGGTTGGCCACCCACCACGTGGAATTCGATGATCCCGCCGACCAAGGGGGCAACATAGTGCTGCAACCAAAACCTCTGCACGGTGCTCGTGCAAAGCGTATCGAACACCTGCCCTTGGGTGTGGGTGGGTGTGATGAACCAAAGTGCCGAGCCGAGCAGCAGCGTGTAGAGTTGTTTCATGCCGAAATATGGGAAGTTCCGGTGAGAGTTCAATGGTTTTCCTGCCTTCTATACATGGCCGTCCGCCCGGTCCCTTCGCGCGTCACTCTTCCCTGCAAGAGCGCCTCGGCCAGGTCGCGGCTGGCGCTGGCGGTGCTCAGTTCCGGGAACACCAGCAGGTAGTCCTTGCGCCGGAAGGGGCGTGTGGGTGCTTGTTGAAGGAAGAGGTCCATGCGGTCGGCGGCGGAACGGACGGGGTCGGGTGCGGCCAACAGTTCGGCCAGCGCTTCGTCGATGCGTTCCAACATATAGGTGATGAAGCCACCGCAGTCGCCCTGGCGGTCGGCATACTCCAAGGCGGCATAGTAGGCCGGTTGCGTGCGGTGGATGAAGGCTTCCACCGGCAGGAATCCGAACACGGGCCAGTGGCGCATCAGCACGCTGCGTTGCCACAGCCTGGCCATGCGTCCGTTGCCAGCGGTGAAGGGACGTAGGTACACCAATCCGAAGTGGAGCACACAGCTGGTGATGATGGGAGGCGTTTCGTCGCTTTCGATGAAGTGGAGCAGCTCTTCCACTTGTATGGGGATGTTCTCGGCGTCGGCCGTTCGCAGCGGAGTGGGGTCTCCGTAGAGCACATCCATGGCTCCTGTGCGGTAGTGGCCCGCGTCCAGCGCGAGACCATGCATCAGCACCCCGTGGGCCTGGCGGAGGTCCTGGGCCAGGAAGGGGTCCAGGTCGCGGAGCAGGTCGTGGGCCCGAAGGGTGTTCACCACTTCCAGGGCGGCGGATCCGCCGGTGACGGCCGGCCGGGTCACCAGCTCTGCCACGGGCAGGGGCTCCAGGGCGTTGCCCTCCAAAGCCAGGGTGGCGTGCACCACGCTCACGCGGTAGGCCTTGTCCAGGTCGTGGGCGGGCAGCTGCAGGTGGCGGGCCTGCACTTCCCCCAGGCGGTGGTAGATGGAGGTCAGCAGGTTGAGCATTCTGCTGTGGAACGTGTAAAAGGTATAGGTGGAGGAGAGCATGAATAGTATCAAATGATGCCATCAAAGGTAGTGATCACCTTATATCGAAGTGGATCATAGCCGTTGATCGAACGGATCCAGCGGCTTTCTCCGAGGGGCGGGCCGGAGGTCATGGATCTCAGCACCGACGTGGGTTTCATGCACGGTCGTGTAGCTGTCTCAAGAGGTGAAAAGTGGTCGATCGAGCCGTCCCTGCTGAAATTTTCCTTCAACAGGAGTTGGTTGATAGGTGCATTCCGTTACCTTTGCAGCCCGTTTTTAGCCCCTGAAGTGGCCTAAAGCGCCTGATAGACAAGAGAAAACGAGCTCATGCCAACGATCCAACAGCTCATCCGCAAAGGCCGCACGGCTCCGACCTACAAGAGTAAGTCGGTCGCCCTGACGGAATGCCCGCAGCGCCGTGGGGTTTGCACCAAGGTGTACACCACCACCCCGAAGAAGCCGAACTCGGCCCTCCGGAAAGTGGCCAAGGTGCGCCTGACCAACAAGATGGAGGTGATCGCCTACATCGGTGGTGAAGGTCACAACCTGCAGGAACACAGCATCGTGCTGGTCCGTGGTGGCAGGGTGAAGGACCTTCCCGGTGTGAAGTACCACATCGTGCGTGGGGTGCTCGATACCGCCGGTGTGGAAGGCCGCAACCAGCGTCGTTCGAAGTACGGCACCAAGCGCAAGAAGGAAGCTAAGAAGTGACCCTGACACGTAACTGAGCCATGCGCAAGAAAGCAGTTAAGCACACCACGCTCCCCGATCCCCGATTCGGCGACGTGCAGGTGACCAAGTTCGTGAACAACCTCATGTACGACGGCAAGAAGAGCAAGTCGTTCGACATCTTCTACAGCGCCATCGACATCGTGAGCGAGAAGACCGGTGAGGACGGCCTGGAAGTGTTCCGTAAAGCCGTGACCAACGTAACCCCCCAAGTGGAAGTGCGTAGCCGCCGCGTGGGTGGTGCCAACTTCCAGATCCCTCAGCCTGTGCGTGACGAGCGCAAGCGCAGTTTGGCGGTGAAGTGGCTCATCAGCTACAGCCGCAACCGCAACGAGCGCAGCATGGCCCAGAAGCTCGCCAACGAGATCATGGCCGCTGCGAAAGAGGAAGGCGCAGCCTTCAAGAAGAAAGAAGAAGTCCACAAAATGGCCGAAGCGAACAAGGCCTTCAGCCACTTCCGCTTCTAAGCCTAAGGAACCGAACTATGGCCCGCGATCTCAGATATACGCGCAACATCGGCATCATGGCGCACATTGATGCCGGGAAGACGACCACGTCCGAACGCATCCTGTACTACACCGGCATCGTGCACAAGATCGGTGAGGTGCACGACGGTGCGGCCACGATGGACTGGATGGAGCAGGAGCAGGAGCGCGGCATCACCATCACGTCGGCGGCTACGACCACCAGCTGGAAGTACCGCGACGAGATGTACAAGATCAACCTGATCGACACGCCCGGCCACGTGGACTTCACCGTGGAGGTGGAGCGCAGCCTGCGCGTGCTCGACGGTGCTGTTGCGTTGTTCTGCGCTGTTGGTGGTGTTGAGCCCCAGAGCGAGACCGTGTGGCGCCAGGCCAACAAATACAAGGTGCCCCGTCTGGGCTTCGTGAACAAGATGGACCGCAGCGGTGCGGACTTCTTCAGCGTGGTGAAGCAGATCGAGGAGCGATTGGGTGCGAACCCCGTTCCCTTGCAAGTGCCGATCGGTGCTCAAGCAGATTTCAAAGGTGTTGTTGTCTTGAGCAACAAC
>ERZ724517.572-NODE-572-length-22153-cov-5.404969_pt1 | contig 22153 bp, 25 predicted proteins | sample MGYA00376050_ERZ724517 | MGnify/ENA primary metagenome ERZ724517 (study PRJEB28724, sample SAMN07190886) | activated sludge metagenome | isolation source: activated sludge of sewage treatment plant in Hong Hong | place: USA: Christiansburg, Virginia | collected... | reverse complement strand
TGTATGCATGTAATCCGGTGTGCTTTTCATATTTTTTTCCTGGAAATTCTCAGCAGCCTTGATCGGCCCTGTTCCGCTACCAGAACATCATCCTCACCATCTTCTAGCACAGACTGGGGAGAATGCAGATGTCGAGCCACGACATGCAATTGTTGGTAATCATAGAAAAGCAGGCGTCCGTTATTGGTTACGTCTTCTGTAATCCATATGCCTTTATCGGTGCAGCGCAGAAACCCGGGGCCGTTAAGCCCGCCCGCTATCGCATTCATTTTTCCATCAGCAAACTCAAACAGGTCTCTGCGCTTGTTATCCACGACAAAAACTCGCTGGTTTTTCCCGATACAGATTCCCTCTCCTGCTTCAAATCCCTGATACAGAACAGTTTCACGATAATCGCGCGGATCAATTTCTATCAAACGCCCGTGCATGGCATCTTCAACAATCAACCAACGGCCAGATGCTGTAGCGACAATCGATTCCGGTTTCACCAGCATCACGATTGGCGTTACCTGCCCGTCGCGCCACCATAATACGGGCTGGTCCGTATATTCCTGTGTCACTACCACGCCGTCGCTGTAGGGCATTAGCCCATCGGGCTTATACAGCTTGTCTACCAACACTTCGTATCGGCCATTCATAGTGTCTAGCTGTATGAGCTGTCCACTGCCCGGCTGGCTGGCTGGCTGCTTTGCTGACAATGTAGCCAGCAAGCGACCATCGGGCATACGGGCCAGTGACGTAATCCTGTGCAGGTTTTCTTGCAGAACTTCATATTGCCAACCGTCCGCAACGGTGACAGGACTAAAACGCAACCACGCCAATACGATAGCTGCACAGAAAAATGCCGCCACCATCACGCTGGAAACAACTTTGAGAATCAGCAGTTTTGACAAACAGCCTGCACCGGTCAATTACATCCGGGCATTCAAGCACAGGAGCTGTGAATATTTTGTCAACCTGATACCTGTGCGACTATTTCAGGTTTTTCTGGCAGAAATCGGTAATGACATCGCGGATTTTCCGCTCGAACATCGACAACATCATGTTGAGCCTGATCTCGATATCTACCCGATGGGGATGCAACATCAATGTGCCACTGGCGCCGCTGCGGTGAAAATCAATCCGGTTGCCATGCCACACACTGGTAATCTGGTATTCCTGGTGCAGCTCATCCGTCAACCGATCCAGCACTTCCCTCACGGTATGCTCTGGCTGTGTGTGTTCATGCCGGATCGATATCTTTGCCATCGTTTTACTTGCTCACCTTGAAATCATTTTTCAGCTTTTTCGGCACCATGACTTTCTTCAGGCGTGTGTATTGCGGTATGCCATTTTTATAAGGCGGATAATCTTCGCCCTGTATCAATGGGCTCAGGTATTCACGACAGGCCGCCGTAATACCGTAACCGTCTTTTGTGATGTAATCCCGTGGCATTTTTTTCTCGACATTCGCGACTTTTGCTAACGGCGCTTCCGTGATTGTCCAGGAGTACTTCTTGCCTTTGCCGCGCGTAATTGCTGGCATCACCGCATTTTTACCGGCGAGCGCCATTTCAACTGCGGCTTTCCCCACTGCATACGCCTGATCCACATCAGTAGCAGATGCAATGTGACGCGCTGCGCGCTGCAAATAATCCGCCAATGCCCAATGGTATTTGTAACCCAGCTCATCTTTCACCAGCTGCGCCAGTGTCGGCGCAACACCGCCGAGTTGTTTATGGCCAAACGCATCAACCGTACCGGCATCTGCCAGGAAAGTACCGTCTTTGTACTGCGCACCTTCACTGGCAACAATCACGCAATAGCCATTTTTCTGCACAGTCTCTTTAACGCGCTTCAGGAATTTGGCTTTATCAAACGCTATTTCCGGAAAGATAATAATGTGCGGCGCATCACCGTCCTGTTCTGCAGCAAGACCACCTGCTGCTGCAATCCAGCCAGCATGACGACCCATCACTTCCAGGATAAACACCTTGGTGGATGTTTCGCACATCGACGCTACATCGAGCGCGGCTTCTTTTGTGGAGATCGCTACGTATTTGGCCACCGAACCAAAACCCGGGCTGTTGTCAGTGATAGGCAAATCGTTATCTACCGTTTTCGGTACATGAATCGCCTGGATCGGATAACCCATGGTTTCAGACAACTGCGAAATTTTCAGGCAGGTATCCGCAGAATCGCCGCCGCCGTTGTAAAAGAAGTATCCGATGTTGTGTGCGCGAAACACTTCTATCAGACGCTCATATTCAGCACGGTGCTGGTCAACGCCCTTGAGCTTGTAACGACAAGAACCAAAAGCGCCCGAGGGCGTGTATTTCAACCCGTGAATCGCCTGTGCGCTTTCCTTGCCTGTATCGATCAGCTCTTCACGCAATGCGCCGATAATGCCATTGCTGCCGGCATACACCTTGCCGATGCGGTCGCTGTGGGCGCGGCAGGTTTCAATCACCCCCGCTGCCGAGGCATTGATGACAGCGGTGACACCGCCAGACTGGGCATAGAAAGCATTTTTTTTGGCCATACGGGCTGATCCTGACGAGGGTGAAAACAGGCTGCCATCATAGCGGGCTGGTGCTGGCAGCGGGAGGGGCTTGTGCGGAAATCCCGCTGGCACAGGGTGGCTAAACCGGTGAAAATAGCAAGCCTGATACCCCATAGATTTCCAGCTGACCTTCGTTAGCCGCTGACCTTAACAGGAGTACCCCGTGGATTTTGAATTCAGCACAGACCAGCAGCAATTCATTAACGACGTGCGCGCCTTTCTGGCCGAAGAAGCCAGAAAGCCTTATGCCGCAGAAGTGATGAGCCCGAATCGGGAAGCCGATTCCATGCTCACCGACAGCCCGGAGCGCCGTGAATTCAACAAACAGCTGGCAAAGAAACGCTACCTCGGTATGAGCTGGCCTGTGGAGTATGGCGGTCAGGCCAAAGAAGGTATTTTCGAGTACCTGGTCAACGAAGAGCTGGCCTCGGTCGGAGCGCCCCTGATCGGCAAGGGGGTTGGCTGCGTCGGCAAGACATTGATCCGCCACGGTTCAGCCAAACAGAAAGCGGAGTTCCTGCCGCAAATCCTCAATGCCGAAATCGAGTTCTGCCTCGGCTATTCCGAACCCGGTGCAGGATCCGATCTCGCATCGCTCAAACTGAAAGCTGAAAAAATTGACGGCGGCTGGAAAGTGAATGGCCAGAAAATCTATAACACGTCGGCACATTTTGCTGACTGGTACTGGCTCGCTGCCCGCACCGATTTCGAGGTGGCCAAACACAAGGGTATATCGCTGTTCCTTATCCCGATGAACTCACCGGGTATCACTGTGCGCGAAATCAAGACCATGGGCGACCATCGCACCAACGAAGTCTTTTTTGATGATGTGTTTATTCCTGATGATGGTCTGGTCGGCGAATTGAACAAGGGCTGGGTGTATATTTGTGAAGCACTGGATTACGAACGCTTCACACTCTACACCGTTGGTCCAATCCAGAAGAAATTCGATGTGTTCGTTGACATGATCAAGAATGAAACACGCGATGGCCAGCCGCTAAAAAATGATCCGTATGTGCGAAAAACTGTCGCGCAACTGTCTACCGATCTGGAAACCACCATCATGTTGCAGCGCCGCGTGATTGCAGCAGCGTGCAAGGGTGGCGTACCCACTGTTGAAGCGGCGATGTGCAAACTGTATAGCACACAGCTCGGCCAACGACTTGCCAATGCCGCGCTGGAAATTCTCGGGCCAACCGGCATGCTGCACGAAGGCGTTGAACACGCGCCCGTTGACGGAAAATGGGAACACTCCCTGCGCGCTACTGCGCTGGATACCATCGGCGGAGGCACATCCGAGGTGCAGAAAAATATCATTGCGCGCCGCGGGCTTGAATTGCCGCTGGTGATGTAATCGTGCCGGAGCTTCCACAACAAATCAGGGACTGGATAGGCAAAGTCGTCGTAATCGATGAAGCTGAAGTTGCTGTTGACCAGAGCCAGATCGAAAATTTCTGTTCCGCGGTGGAAGACGGCAATCCAGTCTATTGGGAAGAAGGCATTTCCCCACCGGGCATGTTGAGTGCCTACAATCGCCCGCACCCATGGACGCCTTCATGTGGCGACAAACCCGTCAACCGTCCACTCGAACTGCATTTCCGCGTGAAAGACCTGCTGGAACTCCCGCGTGGTGTGGTCGCTGAACAAGTCTATGAATTTGGTGTGCCTGTGCGTGTCGGCGACCGTCTTCGCGCAGAACAATCGCTACGCGAAGTGAGTGAATTGAAAACCAACAAGCTCGGCACCGGACGCAACTGGACTATCGATGTCACCTACAAGAACCAGCGCGATGAAGTAGTCGGCATCGAATCTGTCAGTTTCTTTGGCTACCAGAGGAACGTGACATGACGCTCAACAACATGGAAGCCTGCAACATGGTTGCCAACAGCATTCACATCGGCACCCGATTGCCTGAATTGCGCGTGACGATGTCGGCGCAAAAAATTATCAGTGCTGCAGCTGCCACACGTGACTGGCAGCCGATTCACCACGATTACGAGATTGCCAGCAAGTCCGGCTTGCGCGGCATTATCCTGAATGCGCCATCCCAGGCCGGCTGGATTTCAAAATATATTACCGACTGGACAGGGCCGCATGCCCGAATCAAACGGCTGGCCTTCAAGATGAAGGATTCCATCTGCCCGGGTGATGAATTGATTATCAAGGGCGAGATAATCGGCAAGACCGATGATTTCATTACAGCTGAGGTGTCACTGCTTGTGGGTGACAAACTCAAGACCAGCGCAGAAGTATGCTTCAGCCTTCCCGCATGACCGTGTGTTTATAAACCAAGTCGCTTGAAAATTATTTCAGGTATATGCCGGATCACCAGCATAATAATCCGCCAGAACCATGGCGCATAAATAACATCTTTCTTTTTTTGCAAACCCTTTTCAATGCACTCTGCAATCTGCTCAGGCGTTGCCCAGAGTGGACCGCCCTTTTCCATGCTTGCCGTCATCGGTGTGTCAACAAAACCAGGTTTGACGGTCAATACATGCACGCCACGCTTGAATACATGATTGCGCAGACCTTGTGCAAACGTTGTCACCGCGGCCTTGCTGGTGCCATAAAAATAATTGCTCTGCCGGCCTCGGTCGCCCGCCACAGATGAAACCAGCACGATGCTGCCACTGCCTGCCTGCGCCATACGCTCTGCTATCAGGCTCGCTGGCAACATATAACTCATTGCATTCAACTCAAACATGCTGCGCACTGCAGATATATCTTTTTCGAGCGCACGCTGATCCGGCAAGCTCCCTTGGGCAAATAGAGCAACATCCACCATGGGCCAATGCGAATACAGTTGCGCAACGATGCTGCCATAATCCTGCACCAGCGCCATATCAACGGCGTGTAACCGCACCTCTCTGGCACCACGAGCCAGTAAGTCATCTTTTACAATATCCAGCTTATTGGCATCACGGCCTAAAAGATAAAACCCGGCACCCTGCGCTGCATATAAACGCGCCCATGCTTGTGCAATAGCCGATGTAGCACCTGAAATAAATATATTCATCTGATATGCCCTGAATCAATCATGGCTGCACACGGCGCCAGAAACTGGATGAAAAATGCGGATCAATATACGCCCGGAACTCTTCTATCGCGGCATAGCCGGAGCGAAACATATCCGGCGACATACGTGCATCCTTGGCAGGATAAATTGCACCTTCTGCTTCACGAACAATAGCATCCAGATTATTCAAAAGGTCTAGTGTTGATTGTCCGAGATTAGGGAAATCCAGCGCCAACGTGAACCCCTTTCTTGGAAACGACAACATACCTGGCGAAGCCAGCTCACCAAACTCTTTCAAGACGCTGAGAAAAGATGCCTGGCCCGAACGGGCAATATGCTCCAGCAAGGCAAGGAGCGCAGCACGCGGCTCTTTGGTCAGCACGCACTGGTATTGTATAAATCCACGCGATCCATATATACGGTTCCAGTGATGGACATTATCGAGTGGATAAAAAAAAGTATCGTAATCAGCGCGCGAGCTTTTCTGCGGCTTGCCCATTTTACGGAAATACAGTGCGTTGAATGCAGAAACTGTATATTTGTTAAGTACCCTCGGGGGGAAAGTAAACGGCACTGACAGTTTGCTTTTTGCTTGATGCATAACCGGCAAGCCCGGGTTATTACAATGGTTTGCGCGTGAAAATATACCCCTCCCTGTTGAGGCGCCTTGCGCAAGGCAATCAATCCATGCCACACGGTACTGGTGGGATTCACGTGACTGGTCGAACAGTTGCAAGCAATGGTCAAGGGTTTTGCACTGGAATGAATCATCATCCACAAAAGCATTTTCTACAGGCAGTAACTGTATTTCCGCCCAGGTGACCAGGCCAGTCAACCCCAGCCCACCGATTGTTGCCTTGTAAAATCCCGTGTTGACCTCGGGCGAACACAAGAGTCGAGAACCGTCACTCCTTAACAATTCAAAAGCAATGACATGCCGTCCGAATGTTCCATCACGATAATGGTTCTTGCCATGCACATCGTTAGCAATTGCACCACCTACTGTCACAAATTTTGTGCCCGGCGTAACAGGCAAAAACCAGCCGAGAGGCACACATATATCGAGAATCTGGGCCAGTGACACGCCTGCTTCGCAACGCAACAACCCTGTACTGCCATCAAACGCTATCGCATGGTCCAACAATCTTGTATGCACCAATGCGCCATTATCGTTAAGGCAGCTATCCCCATAACTGCGCCCCAAACCATGGGGCAACAGGAGCTTTTGTGTTGGTGGCAAATTATCCTGCCGCCAAAAGATCGTATGTTCTTCAGAAAAATAATTGAAATAGCGACCCCAGGAGTGACGCGCCTTTTTCATCAGAACCTGGCTCCGATTACCAACAACATAGCGGCAACACCAAACAACAACCAGCTGATGCGATCATGCAGGGCAAACAACAAAGGGTCTTCATGCATTTGTCCCCGGCCTGTAATCAACCACACGCGGCCTAGCCACAGCGCAACAATCGGGCACAGCAACCACAAATAGCGCGGACTGGCATACAACTGAATGACATCCGGACTGTTGATATACAGAGCCATAACCAGCACCGCCATCAATGCACTTGAAGTACCAAGCCCCGTGAGTACTGGCATGTCACTTGTGCGATATCCCCGACACACAACAGCTTTTTCATCAGGCGTTTCAATGCCCATCAGCTCGGATACCCGTTTCACAATTGCGAGACTGAAAAATATGAAACAGGAAAAAGCCAATAGCCAGAAAGAAGCCGGTACGTCCGCCGCAAAGCCACCAGCGAGCACGCGCAGCGCATACAACCCGGCCAGAATAGCCACATCGAGTATCGGCACAGCTTTCAGGCGTAGTGTGTAAATATTCGTGACGATAAAATAGGCCAACAACGCATATACAAATGCTGGTGGCAGAAAACACGCCAGCATGGCCGTTACACTGATCAGCATTATCCCCAGTAAAAATCCAGACGGAATCGAAATCACTGCACTGGCAAAAGGCCTTTTGCGCTTATTGTGATGCAACCGATCTGCATCGAGGTCAGCTATGTCATTCGCTACATAGGAAAAAGAAGCGCAACATCCAAAAGCCAGAAAAGCCAGCACAACATCCGCCAGTTTCTCCATATCCATCATATGGTGTGATGCCAGCAATGGCACAAAAACGAGAGCATTCTTCGCCCATTGGTGCAGACGAATGGCTTTCAGGAAATTACCCAGTGAAAAACCCTTACGCAAATCCATCTCCCCTGAAAAATTAATACGCTGCTTTGCGCGCGCTGCTGCAGCTGGCGTGGCATTAACGAGATAGCACGCTTTCGCTTCGCTCCATACAACATGGTCTACATCATCATTCCCTGCATAGTCATAGCCATTTTTTCCGAATTTTTCTATCAATAGCAAAGCCTTACGCTCGCCAGTGAGGTTTGTATGCTCATCTGTAGCAAATACATCACTAAAGAATTCCAGATGGTTTGCTATGCTTTGCGCCACCGTTTTATAGGCACCAGTCACCAGATACAGCTTGCGTCCATTCGCATGTTCGCTACGAAGAAACCCAAGGAAATCACTGTTATAAGGGAGAAGCGCAGGATCAAGCTGACAGCGAATAGCCAACTCGTGCTTGAGAACGTGTTTGCCGCGCAACAGCCAGACAGGCAAAAGAAAGATTAATAATGGCTGCTGCTTCAGGACACGCACCAGCAGTTCGTACAGCGTATCTGTTTTCAGCAGGGTGCCGTCAAGGTCGACACAGAGCGGCGCCGTATTCATCAGGTGTTTCCTTCGTTATCCAAAAGCACGGACGGTGGCTTGTATTGCAGCCATAACATCGACATGAGGCCGATCACAACAGACAGCCATAAAGTAGCCACCCGACAAATGAGCGAAACGACAAAAGCAGCAGATGCATCAAGACCCACCGCCATCAGCAAACTGGCCATAACAACCTCTGTACCACCTAATCCGCCCGGGGTTATAACACCGGCCATCATAGCCAGAAAAAATATGCCCATCAGCACCAGTGTATCTGCTTGCGCGCCCAGCAAAGTGGCCAGCCAGCTAAAACCATACGCTTCTGCAGACCAGGACACCAGACCAAGAATTGAGGCCGGCAGGAATATTTTCATGGACATCAGGTCAGCGGACTTTTCAAAAAACTTTGGGGCAGCCTGGAAGAATTTCCTGAGCAATACAGGCGAAACCCTTTCAAGCCGCGCGCTGACGGAAAGAAATAGTATTGGCTTGTAGATTGCCAGCATCACAGCAATTACCAGCAGCAACATGGACCAGCCTATCCAGTGCAGATGGGGGAAATAAAAAAGTGCTGCCGTTGACATCAGTAATGCCGGCACAAGATCGGACAACCGGTCCAATAAAAATACAGCAAGGGAATGTGCATTATTAATGCCGTGACGCGTATTGAAATACAGGCACCGAATCGTTTCACCCGCTTTTCCCGGCGTGGTTGTCAAGGCAAAACCAGCCCAGTAACAAACCAGCCCGTCACCAAATGCGGGCTTGTCTCCCAGATGGCGCAACATGAAATACCATCGAAGATAGCGAAGGAAATAATTGAGGATCGACAGCGCGCAAAGAAACAGCAAACCGGATATGCCGACCCGACTGACAGCCTCGGCAATTTTTTCACCATCATTCATGCCTGCCCATATTCCATAGCCAAGCACGGCGATAACAATCGAATAAACCAGAAAACTGAAACGATTCAAGCGCAATCCCGCATCATATGCCTGCAGCCAGTTCAATCACGGAAATTGGTGAATTGTAATGGCATGCCCAGCGACTCCTGTTCTGTGCGCAACATTGCAATCACCTCCTGCAAATCATCACGCTTCTTGCCAGTCACCCTTACCTGCTCTCCCTGAATAGCAGCCTGTACTTTCATTTTCTTTTCCTTGATGAGCTTGATGATGCGTTTCGCCAATTCCTGCTCCAATCCTTCACGCAGTGTGACAGACTGCTTGACAGTCTTGCCACTCTGCTCAGGCTCCTTGATATCCAGGCAGGCAATATCGATTCCACATTTGATCAAGGCCTGCCGCAAGATATCCAGCATCTGCTGCACCTGTATATCTGCCTCCGCCACCATAGTGACCACTTTGTCCGCATACTCAAAACGCGCATCCACGCCCTTGAAGTCAAACCGGTTGGCTACAATGCGGTTCGACTGATCGATAGCATTCGTCACCTGGTGTTTTTCCAACTCTGAAACAATATCAAACGACGGCATAGCAACACTCCCGGCACAGCAACAGAATAGACCCGAAGTTTACATCAGCCGGCATTGGTTCAATAATGCCCATTCACCTTCTGGCCAAGATAAACCATGAAATATCGCCGACTGGGCAAAACAGGCTTGCAAGTATCCAGTGTCGGCATTGGCACCTGGCAGTTAGGCAATCACTGGGGCAAGCAATTCGAGCAGGATGAAGTCAACAACATCTTTGCACGGGCAAGTGAACTGGGCATCAATCTGGTGGATACCGCCGAATGCTACGGGCATCACGTATCCGAAAACTTCATCGGGCAGGCGCTGGCTTCCAGCCGGGACCGCTGGATCATTGCCACCAAGTTTGGCCACAACCGCCGCAGTGAGCTCCCGGGCGAAGCCCACTGGCAAGCCGATCAGGTACGGTTGCAGCTGGAAGCGTCCTTACACGCACTGAAGACTGATTACATCGATATCTACCAGTTCCATTCTGGTACGCGCGAACAACTCGACAATGATGATTTGTGGACAATGCTCAATAAACAGGTGCAAGCAGGCAAAGTTCGCTACCTGGGCATTTCCATCGGCCAACCCAGCCAGTTGTATCAGGTGGATCGCGCCACCGCACTGGGCGTTTCTGTGATCCAGACCATCTATAACGCCATCAACAACAAGGCAGCAGAAACAGTACTGCCATCTTGCCAACGCCAGGATCTCGGTGTGCTGGCCCGCGTGCCACTGGCCAGTGGTTTCTTGTCCGGCAAATACCAGCCGGATGCGCAATTCCCGGTTAACGATGTGCGGGCTGAGCGCAAACCGGAAGTGAACCAACAGCAAATCACGCAGGCGCTGGCTGTGTTGGAAAATGTTCCTGCCAATGTCGAACCTGCGAGCTGGGCCTGCGCATGGTGCTTGCAACACCCTGCCATCAGCAGCGTTATACCCGGCATCAAAACTATCGAGCAACTGCAGATCAATGCCGCCGGCGCGGATCTGTGACACTCCTGACCTGACACGGCTGATCCATGCGCGATAACATCTATTCCGATACGCTGGCCAATGTGGCCGATTTTCGTTTTGACGAGAAGGTAGCGTCTGTTTTCCCTGACATGATCCAGCGATCCGTGCCTGGCTACAGCAATATAATTGCAATGACCGGTTTGATAGCTGCACGCCATGCACAAGACCATACGCGTTGTTACGATCTCGGCTGCTCATTGGGCGCATCTACCTTTGCCATGGCACAGCAATTACAAGGGCGTCCACTACAGTTTCTTGCAATAGACAATTCGGAAGCCATGCTGTCGCGCTGTCGGGAAAACATCGCATCACTCAAAACACCCACAGACATCCAGCTGGTGTGTGATGCCTTGCAAAATATACTCATCGACAATGCCAGCATGGTGGTACTGAATTTCACCCTGCAATTTGTACCGCTGGATGAGCGAGCCATGGTCATCCAGAATATCTACAATGGCCTAAAACCGGGCGGCGCGCTGATCCTTTCCGAAAAAATACTGTTCGAAAACCCTGTCATGCAAGAATTAACCACAGAACTCCACCACGCTTTCAAGATGGCCAACGGCTACTCGGAAATGGAAGTGAGCCAGAAACGTTCCGCACTTGAAAATGTACTGATTCCAGAAACGCTTTCAGCGCATAAGCTTCGCTTGCGCAGTGCCGGGTTTGAAAACCTGGGAGTGTGGTTCCAGTGTTTCAACTTCATGTCCCTGGTAGCAATAAAATAATGCCGAGAATTAACGCACTGGATTATTCCGCCTTGTATGCGCGCATGGAAAATCCGGATTTACAGCCGTGGCGAAAAATTTTGCCAGCCATGATTGCCAGCAACTTCAACGCAGAGCGCTGGGGTGATATACCGCGCTGGCTAACCTGTCTGGAAAATTTACCCCTCATTGAAACGACCAACAGACAGCTCGATGCCGATACCGTATCTGTGTCGGCAAAAATACCGCTGGATACAGAAACACAAACACAACTTGAATCTGCACTGCGCGGCCTGCATCCATGGCGTAAAGGACCTTTTGATATCTGTGGTACATACATTGACACAGAATGGCGCTCAGACTGGAAATGGCAACGGCTTCAGGAACACATTGCCCCGTTAACAGGTAAAACCGTACTGGATGTTGGCTGCGGTAGCGGCTATCACTGCTGGCGCATAAAAGGGGCAGGGGCAGATCTGGTGATAGGCATTGATCCTTCACCGCTTTTTGTTGTGCAATATTGGGCATTGCAACATTTTTTGCAGAATGACAGCGTGTTTGTTGTTCCAGCAGCGTGCGAAGATTTGCCGCAAGACATGCAGGCATTCGATACCGTTTTTTCGATGGGGGTTTTGTACCACCGCCGCGCGCCGATGGACCATCTTCTGGAATTGAGACAATTATTGAAACCGGGCGGCCAGCTGGTGCTGGAAACATTGGTAGTATCGGGCGATGAAAATACCGTGCTGGTCCCAGAAGGCAGGTATGGACGCATGGGCAATGTGTGGTTTATTCCAAGCGTAGCCGCGCTGACAAGATGGCTGGAAAAAATGCGTTTTTCTGACATAAAAGTTGTGGATGTTTGCGTGACCAGTACAGAAGAGCAACGCAGCACCGACTGGATGACGTTCCAGTCATTACAGGATTTTCTTGATCCTGCAGACCACAACAAGACAATAGAGGGCTATCCGGCACCGATGCGTGCTGTCATCACTGCCACGCGCTAAAAAGTTGTTAATCACATCAGAAAATATGGACACCCAACCACCAGCAAATAGCGGCAATCAACGCACTGCACGGGATTGTAAAAACCCATGCCCACACAATCGTGCCCGCCACACCCCAACGCACCGCTGATAATTTACGGTTGGCGCCAACGCCCACAATCGCGCCGGTAATCGTATGCGTAGTAGAGACAGGAATACCCAGTGAGGTCGCTGTGAACAACATAACAGCTCCCGCTGTTTGTGCTGCAAAACCACCCACAGGGCTGAGCTTGGTAATTTTTTGCCCCATCAGGCGGATAATGCGCCAACCACCAAATGCTGTACCGAGCCCTATTGCGGAGTAACAGGAAAACACTACCCAATAAGGCACATGCTCATCCTTGCCAGTGACACCTGCTGCAATCAACAGCATCCAGATAATGCCGATGGTTTTTTGTGCGTCATTTCCGCCATGCCCGAGTGCGTACGCTGAAGCAGACACCAGCTGCAACCGACGTGACCAGTTTTCAACGCGACGCGGTGTGTGGGTTCGAAACATCCATCCAATCAGCAGCATCAACAATCCGCCCAGCAACATTCCTACCAGAGGCGAAATAACAATAAACATTACCGTTTTGATGATGCCAGCCGAAATTAATGCGCCTGGGCCAGCCTTCGCCAGCGCCGCGCCAATCAGGCCACCGATCAATGCGTGTGAAGACGATGACGGAATGCCGTAGTACCAGGTAATAACATTCCACGCTATCGCACCAACCAACGCACCAAACACAACGTAGTGATCCACTATCGATGGATCAATGGTGCCTTTACCAACCAGTGCGGCCACTTTGAGCTGGAACACCCAGATCGCAACAAAATTGAAGACGGTAGCCATCATCACAGCTTGATAAGGCTTGAGTACACGAGTAGAAACGACTGTCGCTATCGCGTTAGCCGCATCGTGAAAACCGTTCATGAAATCGAAAGCCAGCGCCAGCGCTACAAGAAACGCCAACACGCCGAAAGACATGGTCATCTGGTCCATAATGTGCAGCTACTCAGGAATTTTCGAGAATAATCGCTTCCAGAATAGTGGCCACCTGTTTGCAACAGTCAGTCACTGTTTCCAGCAATTCGTAGATAGCTTTTAGTTTGATGAGTTCGCGTACATCAGGCTCTTCCCGGAATAATTTTGACATTGCATCCCGCAATACCACATCAGCATCCGATTCCAGCTTGCTGATTTCTTTACAGGCCTCAAGAATCGCCGGGCCATTGTTCATGTTGTGCAACATCCCCACTGCTTTCGCCACTACCTGACACGAGGCGCGAATAATGTCCGCAAAACGGATCGCCTCTGGCGTGGCACGGCGAATATCATAAGTGGTGACCGTGCCCGCTGCATCTTGCATGGTATCCAGCACATCATCGAGGTGTTTGATCAGCTGGTGAATCTCGTCACGGTCCAGGGGCGTGATGAAAGTTGCATGGAGCATCGCCATAGTCTCATCGACGATTTTATCGGCGCGTCCCTCAATGGTATCCAGTGTTTCTGCATGCGCTGCAGCAGCGGCTTGCGATTGGTTCAAGGCAGCCATCACTGCGACCAGCGCATCAGCGCCCCGAACAATCTCCTTGGTGTGTGCGTTGAACAAGTCAAAAAATTTGACTTCGCGGGGCATGAATCGACCAAACATACAACACCTGAGGCAACTTATCGGGGCTGCAAGATTACCTTCTATGACAGTTTTGTGACAGTATACGTATCAATATTTAGTCAATTTATGAACAATACCCGTTATCATTTATGCATCTTTCATTACTGATCTTTTTGTCATGACGCTCCATCTCCGTTTTATCCTCGCCCTGCTGGTCTCTGTCAGCCTGATAATGGTCACCGGCTGTGAGTCTGTATCCTCGACATCCAAGCACCCCAAGACTGCTCCCCGGAAAATAGTGAAGCTGCCCACACCCAGCCGTGCCGACCGGGTGGTGATTGAAAAGAGCAAACGAACCCTGACCGCCTATGCCGGGAAACAGCCGCTGGCTACATTCAAAGTGGCACTAGGCCGAGACCCTATTGGCCCGAAAACATGCAAGGGCGACTACCGCACGCCTGAGGGGCACTACAAGATCATTGGCCAGAACCCTGTATCCAATTACTACCGCTCATTACGGATCAACTACCCGAACGCCGAAGATATTGCCAACGCCAAAAAGAAGGGCTGCGATCCCGGTGGTGATATCGTTATACACGGGCTGCAGAACGGGTATGACTGGGTGGGGCGCACCCATTGCTCTGTTGACTGGACCAGCGGCTGTATTGCCGTGACCAACCAGGAGATGGACTACCTTTGGAAAATATTGCCGGTCGGCACCCCTGTGGAGATTCGTTCATGATGTTACGCCAACAATTGGCAGCAGCCATCGCGCTGTTTTTCTCTGCCACCTACCCCTTGCAGGCCAGGATTTTTACCTTGCCGCCCAGTGGCGAATCCCTGATCGGTAAAGAAGAAAGAATTGTCGCGGGACGTGAAGATACGCTGATCGACATCGGTCGCCAGTATGATGTCGGCTACGACGAAATCCTGAATGCCAATCCCGGTGTGGACGCATGGATGCCGCAGAACGGCTCCACCGTGGTGCTGCCGCATCTGTATCTACTCCCTGATGCGCCACGCCAGGGTATTGTCATCAACACTGCAGAAATGCGACTTTATTACTACCCTAAAGCGGCGGCGGGCAAAACGCCCACTGTTGAAACTTATCCCATCAGTATCGGCCGCAGTGACTGGAACACGCCGCTGGCGGCCACAAAAGTCACGCGCAAAGTGGCAGGACCCACCTGGTATCCGACTGCATCTGTTAAAAAAGAACACCTGCAAAACGGCGATCCCTTGCCCAGCGTAGTACCTGCTGGCCCGGATAATCCGCTGGGTAAATATGCCATCTATCTGGGCATTCCCGCCTACCTGATCCACGGCACCAATAACGAATACGGCATTGGCATGCAGGTCACGCACGGGTGTATGCGCATGTACGCCCCGGATATCGAGCGGCTATATGAGACAGTACCCGTAGGAACGTCAGTGCGGATCGTCAACCAGCCTTACAAGGTAGGCTGGAAAGAAGGCGTACTGTATGTTGAGGTACACCCGTGGCTTGAAGGCACTCCGGCTGAGCACCTGAACGACACCACCCTGCTGAACCAGCTGGTCAAGCTGCATCTGAGGGAATATCTGGATTACCCCGTAGACTGGCAAGCAGTGGAGCAGGCAAGAATCGAGGCTAACGGGATTCCTGTCGCCGTAGGTCCCACAGTGACACCCGTCGCCACCACCCAATAACCACGCCACGTTACAATCACGCTTTGCTCGAGTTCCAAAACTTTGCTCGAGTTCCAACACTTTGCTCGAGTTCCAACACTTTGCTCGAGTTCCAACACTTTGCTCGAGTTCCAACGCTGTGCTCTGTCCCGATGTCCGGGCATAAAAAAACCCGCTATCCCGAAGGATGGCGGGTTCTCGCCTAGATCTGGAAAACTAGCCTCCAGAACGGGTCTTATGCACAGATCTTACTTGTACATAGACTTTTTGAAGGCGCGGTCGATCTTAGTGTTTGCATCAGCAGCAGATTGCTTAGCTTCGTCAGCAGTTTGCTGAGCAGCAGCAGCAGCAGCAGCGGCAGAATCAGCAGTTTGCTGAGCAGCAGCAGCTTCTTCACGTACTTTATCCAGATCACCGTTGCTTGCGCAACCAGCGGCCAGAACGAGAGTTGCTGCAACGATAGACGCTTTCAACATTTTCATCAGAGACTCCATGGATTAACAGATAATAGACACTAGGCAGGACCTAAATAATCCTCCCTGCCAATGAGGACTGGGTTAGCCTAGCACAATTTTTGAATCTGTACTTGATAAATAACAATTATTTCAACTACTACCCTCACCGACGCACTAACTATATTAAAGCCAGAACGGAAGACAGACGCGCCATCGTCCCTGTGGACGCTATGCTACACTGCAACGTATTCTCTCACCCTATTCCAAGACTGTTCGATGCTCGACTGGATCAAAAGCCGCGTCTCAAACGCAAAAAAACAGCGCCCACCTGCCAGACCCGGCCTAGCCACCACTGCCGAGGTGATTGCGCCTGCCCAACACGGCATTCCTGACCAGAAAATCAGTGGCAATGCCCTGCGCGTGATCGAAAGGCTGCATGAAGCCGGTTACGATGCACACATCGTCGGCGGCAGTGTCCGTGACCTGCTGCTGGGCCTACGCCCCAAGGATTTTGATGTCGCTACCAATGCCACCCCAGAGCAGGTAAGGCAGGTATTCCGGCATTCACGCATCATCGGTCGACGCTTCCGCATTGTGCATGTCATGTTTGGCCGCGACATGATCGAAGTCACCACCTTCCGCGGCCACCACAGCAACGCTGAAAACAAGAAAGACGGCGAAGTGCACGACAGCGGCCTGCTGCTGCGTGACAATGTCTACGGCAGCATCGGGGAAGACGCTATCCGCCGTGATTTTACCGTCAACGCACTGTACTACGGCGTTGACCGGCAGATACGCGATTTCTGCAATGGCATGCGTGATATCCAGAAACGGCAGATCCATATGATCGGGGATCCTGAAACCCGCTATCGCGAAGACCCTGTACGAATGCTCCGGGCCGTGCGGCTTGCCGCGAAACTGGATTTTACGCTGGAAAAAAATACCGCAGCCCCGATCGCCAGGCTGGCACCACTACTGGATGACATCTCCAATGCCAGGCTTTTTGACGAAATGCTCAAGCTTTTTCTAGCGGGCAGCGCTGTAAAAACCTTTGACCTGATGGTGCAGCACCAACTGTTCCGCACCCTGTTTCCCGGCCCGGCCCGGCTGCTGGAGCCCGGCAACTATTCGGATCGCCTGATTCATCAAGCACTCGCGAATACCGACGACCGCATCCGCAGGGAATTGCACGTGACCCCGGCTTTTCTCTGCGCAGCCATCCTCTGGCCCGTTTTGCAGCAGCAACAGCAACATGCCGAGCACGAAGGGTTGCCGGCTTATCAGGCATTGCAAAAAGCTGCGCAAAAAGTGATCAGCGAACAGATCAAACGCATTGGCATCCCGAAACGTTTCACTCTGCCCATGCAGGAAATCTGGGAATTGCAATGGCAACTGTCCCGTCGCCAGGGCGGACGTGCTGATCGCATGCTGGAGCACGCGCGTTTCCGTGCCGCCTATGACTTCCTTCTGCTGCGCGAACAAGCCGGCGAAAACTTGCACAACCTTGGCCAGTGGTGGACCGATTACCAGGCAGCAGACCCTGAACAACGTCTGCACATGCAGCAAAACCTTGGCCGTGAGGATGGGGGAGCACGCAACAATAACCGCCGCCGGCGCGGTGGACGCCATCGTGGCGGGCCAAAACCTGACCAAGCCAAAACCGATCAAGCCTGAGCCATCATGACCGTCACCGCCTATATCGGCATTGGCAGCAATCTGGCCGACCCACTCAAGCAAGTCCATCGGGCAATTACAGCCCTCAAGGCCATCCCGGCATCCAACCTCAAAACTGTATCGCCCTGGTATGGCAGCAGCCCGGTCGGTGGACCGGGCGGACAACCCGATTACATCAACGGTGTCGCCTGCCTGCACACCCGCCTGTCACCCCACGCGCTGCTGGATGAACTGCAGGCTATCGAGCAGCAACAACACCGTGAAAGGCATACGCGCTGGGGCGCACGCACGCTGGATCTGGATCTCCTGCTTTATGGCGACCACACCATGGACGATGAAAGACTCACGCTACCCCATCCACGCATGTTCACGCGTGCATTTGTGCTGGCTCCACTCGCCGACATCGCTCCTCATCTTGCGCTTCCCAACGGGTGCAGTGTTGGGTCATCATTGTCGGCACTTTCCACGACAGGCCTGTGGCAGCTAGCTAATGACTGACGACCCTTTCGACAATCTCCATTTTGATTTTGAAGGCCGCACATTGCCGCGCTTTGTTGCTGTCGAGGGGAATATCGGCGTCGGCAAAACCACGCTGGCCAAACGCCTTGCTTCTACATTCAGTTACCAGACGTTGCTGGAAGCCGCCGAAGAAAATCCGTTTCTGGAGCGCTTCTATCTCGACCGCAAACGCAACGCGCTTCCTACCCAACTGTACTTTCTCTTCCAGCGCAGCCAGCAATTCCGCGAATTACGGCAGGGCGATATGTTCTCGCCGCTGCGCATAGCAGATTTCCTGCTCAACAAGGATCCCTTGTTTGCGCGCGTTACCCTTGATGACGACGAATTCAACCTGTACAAAAAAGTGTATGACCAGTTAATCATTGATGCACCCAAACCGGATCTGGTGGTTTACCTGCAAGCGCCGGTTGATACCTTGATGAAACGTGTCCGGCAGCGTGGTATTGCCGCAGAACAACGGATTGACCTTGAATACCTGCAACAGCTTAACGAAGCCTATACACAGCTGTTTCATTACTATAACGATACGCCGTTATTAATAGTGAACGCTGCGGACATTGATCTGGCAAATAATCCGGCACACTACCGTGAACTGGTTGAATACATGCTCACCATCCGTAATGGCCGGCATTATTACAACCCCTCCACAATCTGATTCTTCCAGACGAGAACATCGATGCGCACTATCACGATCAACACCCTGCAAAACATGAAGGAGGATGGTGAAAAGTTTGCTGTACTGGCAGCGTACGATGCAACATTTGCGCACTTTATCAGCGAAGCTGAAGTTGAAGTGATTCTGGTAGGCGACTCCCTTGGTATGGTTATACAAGGGCATGACACCACACTGCCCGTCACCATCGAACAGATTGCCTATCACACTGCTGCAGTAAAACGCGGCGCAAAACGCTCGCTGATCATGGCTGATATGCCTTTTATGAGTTATGGCGACAGTGATACAGCATTGCAAAATGCAGCCACGCTGATGCAATCGGGCGCACACATGATCAAGCTGGAAGGCGGCGAATGGCTGGCAGAAACGTTTCATAAAATGTCACAACGCGGCATTCCTGCTTGTGCGCATCTTGGGCTTACCCCGCAATCGGTAAACAAATTTGGCGGGTATAAAGTGCAGGGGCGCGACGCTGATCACGCACAACAAATATTGAATGATGCGCAAACCCTGGAACAGGCGGGCGCCGATCTGTTGGTGCTTGAATGTGTTCCTACTGCATTGGCCACTGACATTACCCGCGCGCTCACTATTCCAGTGATTGGCATTGGCGCCGGCCCTAATACTGATGCACAAGTGCTGGTGCTGTATGACATGCTAGGCCTCACGCCTAGCCGCGCGCCCAAGTTCACCAAAAACTTTTTACGCGACAGCGAAGACATTCCAGCGGCTTTACGTGCTTATGTTGAAGACGTCAAAAGCGGGGCTTTTCCTGCCGATGAACACAGTTTTAAATAAAAATATCCGCTTTAAATAATCCAGGACTCTATTCATGAAACGTCGCGGCATTCTTTACACCGTTTCAGCGCCTTCCGGTGCCGGCAAAACCAGCCTCGTGAAAGCATTGCTGGACCAGTGCCCTGAACTGCAGGTGTCGGTATCGCATACCACACGCGCGCAGCGGCCCGGTGAAATCAATGGCGTGAATTACCACTTCATTGACCGCGCTGAATTCACCAGCATGATAGACCGTGGAGAGTTTCTTGAACTGGCTGAAGTGTTCGGCAACCTTTACGGCACTTCACAACGGTGGGTGGAAGAAACGCTGATCGCTGGCCGGGATGTCATTCTGGAAATTGACTGGCAAGGCGCCCAGCAAATCCGTCGCCTCATGCCGGACAGCATCAGCATCTTCATACTGCCCCCCTCCCTGAAAGCCCTTCAAGAGCGTTTGCAAGGACGGGGACAAGACGACAGCGTGGTGATCGAAAAACGCATGGCACAGGCGCATGACGAAATCGCACACTATACTGAAGCGGATTATCTGGTGGTAAACGATGTTTTTGACAAGGCATTGGCCGATCTCACAGCCATTATCCGGGCGCAAACACTCCAGCTGAAATATCAGCTGGGGAATCTGCAGAGATTGCTCTCCGACCTGTTGAGCTGAGCAGCTAGCTCCCCGCTTCCCCTAATAATCTGAACACTTGCATCAAAACTTACTCACGAGTAAGCTACTTGCATGTCAGTAAGTCACATTGCCCCGCCCCCCCGCCGCACCACCCTCAAGGCGGACGAGACCCGTGAGTTGATACTCGGCGCGGCCGAACTGCGCTTTGCCGCCACAGGCTTTTACCCCTGCCGGCTGGAAGATATTGCAGACGATGTGGGTATTACCCGCACGGCGGTGATCTACCACTTCCAGGACAAGGAAACCCTGTACAACGCGGTGCTGGAAAAGCTGTTCACCCAGCTCAATGCACGTATCAGCGCTGCCCTGGATCTCCCGGTTGGCCTGGCGGAGCGTGTTGAAGCCGCTGTGGAAGCCTGGCTGGATTTCGCGGGCGAACGCCCTACCCTCATGCGCCTGTTCATGCGTGAGGTGGCTGGCTCTGAGGGCGGGTTGCGTCCTGAAGTACAACGCCATGTTGAACCAATGTTTGCGCGTTTGATCAGTGCACTCAGTGAAGGACAACGCAGCCATGCATTTCGTGCAATGGATCCGGTGCAATTCTGGTCCATTCTCGCAGGTGCTTCGATGTTCTTCATTATGGATGCACCATTGCTAGCCAACGCAGAAACGATTGCGCAGCTGGATGCCCCTAAATTGAATAGCTACAAACAGGAATTGAAACGCGTGGCGCGGCAAATGCTCAGCGTTCAGGATGACAAGCCATGAGCGCACCAAACACATTCGACGTATTGTTTTTGCCATCCGGCCTGAAAGGCCAGTTTGCGGCCGGCACGCCATTGCTGGATGCGGCGCGTGAACTGGGTATCGGCATTGAATCTATTTGTGGCGGCACCGGCGCATGTGCAAAATGCAAATGTCAGGTGTTGGATGGCACGTTTGATGACGAAGGCCACGAATTGTCGATGGGCCACATGGTCACCACGAGTCACGGTTTGCGTTCGCGCAACTCGCACGTAACACCTGCCACCGAACACGAACAGAAACTCACACGCAAACACCAATTCAAACATGGCGAACGACTGGGTTGCCAGACACGTGTTCTGGGTGATGCCGTAGTATTTATTCCTGAAGAAGCGCGGGTTCGCGAAGCCATTGTGCGCAAAGCGGCTGGCAAACCGATTGCCGTGCGCGATCCTGTTACGCGCAAATATTTCGCCACCGTGCCTGCGCCAACACTGGAAGACCATCGCGGTGATTGGGAGCGTTTGCGTGACGCATTGAAGGCTGAGCACGGGATCAATGTTGCAATTGATTTCACTACATTGAAACAATTGTCTGACATCGCCAAACCACAACGCGCCAAAATCATGCATCTCACTGCCACTGTCTGGCTGCCTGACCCGAATGGTGTTGGCGAAGTGGTGCGCATTGAAAATGGCGACACGACTGCAACACTGCTCGGTCTGGCGGTGGATCTAGGCACCACGACGATGGCTTCTTATCTGTGTGATATGCACACCGGCGAGACGCTGGCGACAGAATCACTCATGAACCCGCAAATCAAGATCGGCGGTGACGATGTGATGAACCGCATCGCCGCGAGTGATAATCCTG
>ERZ724517.566-NODE-566-length-22218-cov-6.713080_pt1 | contig 22218 bp, 9 predicted proteins | sample MGYA00376050_ERZ724517 | MGnify/ENA primary metagenome ERZ724517 (study PRJEB28724, sample SAMN07190886) | activated sludge metagenome | isolation source: activated sludge of sewage treatment plant in Hong Hong | place: USA: Christiansburg, Virginia | collected... | reverse complement strand
CCTGAACTGTGAACGTTCCCTGGCGTGACACAACCGGGCCGTTGGACTTTTTGTAGATCCGCACTTCAAACGGCCGGTTGGCCGCTGTCGCTGTCATCGTGCGTTGGCGACTAAAGCTGTTGCCGCTTTGTGCCATGGGTTCAATGACGTTGGCGTCCGGGAACACCAGGTCGGCGCGCAACACGTCGCTGGCGTTGTCCACCGTGGCGCTAAAGGTCATCGGCTGCCCCGCCATCACGCTGGCCGGGTTGGCGCTGATGTTTTGGATGTTGACTGGCGGCACGCTGGGTGGCGATGGTGGTACCGTAGTTGGCGTCGGGGTTGGCGTTGGTGCCGCAGCCAGAACCGTGAACGTGCCCTGACGGACCACCACCTGGCCATTGGACTTCTTGTAGACCCGCACTTCAAAGGGCCGGTTGGCCGCTGCCACTGTCATCGTGCGTTGGCGACTAAAGCTGTTGCCGCTTTGGGTCATCGACTCCATCACGTTGGCATCGGGGAAAACTAGGTTCACGCCCAAAACGTCTGTCGCGTCGTCCACGGTGGCCATGAAGGTTATCGCTTGGTTTACCTGAACCGTGGCCGGGTTGGCGCTGATGTTTTGGATGTTGACGGGCGGCACGCTGGGTGGCGATGGTGGTACCGGAGTTGGCGTCGGGGTTGGCGTTGGTGCCGCAGCCAGAACCGTGAACGTGCCCTGACGGACCAACGGCACACCACCTGATTTCTTGTAGATCCGCACTTCAAACGGCCGGTTGGCCGCTACCGCTGTCATCGGGCGTTGGCGGCTAAAGCTGTTGCCGCTTTGTGTCATCGGTTCAATGACGTTGGCGTCCGGAAAAACCAGGTCAGCGCGCAACACGTCGCTGGCGTTGTCCACCGTGGCGCTGAAGGTCATCGGCTGCCCCGCCATCACGCTGGCCGGGTTGGCACTAATGCTTTGGATGTTGACTGGCGGCACGCTGGGTGGCGATGGTGGTACCGGCGTTGGCGGCGGGGTTGTCGTTGGTGCCGCAGCCAGAACCGTGAACGTGCCCTGACGGACCAGCACCTGGCCATTGGACTTCTTGTAGACCCGCACTTCAAAGGGCTGGTTGGCCGCTGCCGCTGTCATCGTGCGTTGGCGACTAAAGCTGTTGCCGCTTTGGGTCATCGACTCCATCACGTTGGAGTCGGGAAATACTAGATTCACACCCAAAACGTCTGTCGCGTCGTCCACGGTGGCCATGAAGGTCATCGGTTGGTTGACCTGTACGCTGGCTGGATTGGCGCTGATGTTTTGGATGTTCACCGGTGCCGTCGGCACGCCAACCTGCTTGAACACATTCACGCTGCCGGTTTGCGCGGTATCGGTCAGTTGCCCATCCATCCCTTTCACCAACAATGTCCACGGTCTGACACCGGGTGTGTCCATGGCACGGTTAAGCTTCCATTGGGTTGCAGACACCTTATCCAGTTGTACTGTTGCGTCGGGACTTTTGAACTGGATCGCAACCTCTTTAGCAGGCTGATCAACGTTCACCGTGAATTGCAAAGGCTCGGTAGTCTGGCGTACAGCAGTTGGCACCGAAATCGGTAGTACAACTTGAGGCGCGGGTGTGACGTTGAAGGTGCCAGCGCGGGAATCTGTTTGAACGTTGCTCGCGTCGAAAACCTTCACCGTGTAGCTTCGGGCCTCTAACGGTTGGCGGATGACTTGGCTAACGCTCCATTGCTTGTTCCCCGATTGCGGAGTGAAGGGGTAAAGATTCGGGTCACCATTGAACTCGATGGTGGCTTTTGCTGCCGGTTGATCGGTGGAGAGTGAGGCGACGAAATTTTGGTAGCGCCGGATGGTGGTCGCAGCAGATTGCAACGAACTGATTTTGGCCGGGACGGAGGTCGGCTGGGCTGCCTGAACCGTGAACGTACCCTGGCGAGCCACGACCTGGCCGTTGGACTTCCCGTAAACCCGCACTTCAAAGGGCAGGTTGGCTGCTGCCGCTGTCATCGTGCGTTGGCGGCTAAAGCTGTTGCCGCTTTGGGTCATCGGCTCTATGACGTTGGCATCCGGGAACACCAAGTCTGCGCGAAGCACTTCGCTGGCGTTGTCTACCGTGGCGCTAAACGTCATCGGTTCGTTGACCTGTACGCTGGCCGGGTTGGCGCTAATGCTTTGGATCTTGACCTGCATTCCTGGTGGGGGGGTTGACGCACTACTGCTGCTGAACATCCCCTTGAAAAGTTCCTTTTTTAAACCGTGGTCAAAAACTCTCACATTTCGTGAGCGCGGTTCAGGCTTGCTTCGATTCTCTGAAAACGTGCATCTAAAGAGATCGTTGAAAGGCTTGGAACCGGCAACCAAACGAAGTGGCTTAACACACACAGCATCATCAATTTCAAGCGAAAGCGATTCTGACAAGTTATCGCCCTTTATCTGAACGGCGATGCTCTCACCAATTATTGCCTCTGAGGGGTCTATCCGGTAAACATGACTCGCCTTGACATATGGAATTAATCCTACGGCCGTAACTCGATACTGATCGCCATATTCTCGTTTAACAACATCAGGTCGAGCGTCTTCCAACGTTAAGGCAATTCGCTCAAAGGCCTTCTTAGAGTATTCGGCAGCAACTCGATATATCGCTGCGTTATTTTCAAAATGACGAACCTTGGCTTGATAATCATATCTAGCACTTATTGCACGATTAGCGTCATATAAACCACTAAGACCCGCAAGAAAAGGCTTTACCTTGCCCTTAAGGGTTTCAAATTTTTTGGTGCCAACCGCAGTACTCGGTACTTTTTTAAGTGCTAGTTCACCGAGTTCGACTCCAGTATCCACAATTCCAAAGAAATCACGCACCAATCTCGATATTAAGTATTGTCGATCCCAATCACAAAAAAAACGAGCATTTTCTAGGTTTTGATAGACATCATAGTTTATTACTAGTTTATCAACAGCATCAAACAGCGTGAGTACCTTATCAGCAAGGTCTGCAGTTGCAGCGGTTCTTTTGAACTTACCTTTAACGAGTTTGAGGCAGTCGTTAACGGTACTTAATTTCTCCTTGATCTCCGACACATTGTTCCAGTCTGACAAATTTGTTTTACCTATCCCGACAGAACACTTTGAAATCATTAATATATTTTTTATATCCTCTGCGTCGACGCTTACGCCGAACATGTGGATTGCGATATCAATATCACCTACAGCTTCATCCCAGAGAAGTCCTTGGGGTGTCAACTTGAACACTCCATTTGCTAAGTTGCCAGCAATAATAGAACTTGACCACATGTCTTTTGCCGACAAAACCATCTCGTTTCCAAGGTCTTCATACCAAGGCTTCTGGCGGTTCTTACGGGATAGATTCAGCTCTCTATCTTCGGCTTTACTATAATATTCCTGAAGCTCCCTTAATTGATTTTTTGCCGAGGGTCCTGCAATATTATCTCTGTAATTGTTGATCCCTGAAAGGAGACGATCAAGACCTTCCGCAGCATTGAGTTGTGCCTTGACCTTCTGCTGCATCTCAATGTATTGAGACAACGTGAAAGTTCCGCCAGCGACATTGAATTTGTCATCGAGATAAGTGCCCTTTGGCAATCTATCTCTTAGAGTAGCAGCGTCGGCGGTGCTGATACCGTATTGGCCCTTTCCATAAAAACGCACCACAGCATAATCAAGTGACGAGGGCAAGCGGTTATTAGCCAAACTAACTTGTTCAAAACCCAACATTTCACCTGTGAATATCTCATCCGCAACGGCAATTCCCAGATTTAGGCTGGTCACTACAAATATTAATATCACTTTCACGCGTACAGACATGAATGAATATTTACTGATATTTTTGATGAATGACATTAATGACTTCCATTTATCGATGTAATTAATCGGAATTTGATTTCTATTGAGCACCCATTGCCAGTGAATTTCGACGGCCTTTGGTGCAAACGCGCCATTGACTGGCCGATGCCGAATTTAACAAGAATCCCATGCGAGTTTCCATAACTACCTTCCCGTCGTTTTGAACAAATAGATTCGCCTCTATAGTGAAAGACTCCCGAATTCACCTTTTGTCAGGCCTCATGCGAAAAAGTTCTAAAACAAGGCTGATCGCTCGACGGGATGTGTTCAATGAACTGTGGGTTGATCTGGATCACGGTGCCGTTCTTTTAGATGCCAGCGCTTAACAGGCTGATTTCATTTCCCTAAAACATTCAAAACAACCGCCCCATACCCATCCACCGCAGCCCCTTTGGCAACCTGAAGCATGCCTGCATTGCGACCAAGCGGGGGACAGGGACTACTGTTCTTTTGCAAACTACCCGCATTACGCGCGCGGGCGGCGAGCCCTGAGCCGCAATGCACGCTATGCAACAGGTCGGTGGTCACGGGCACTTTGTCACCCTGCGCCGCGTTGCCCAGCATGGCAGTGGCATCGATAGGCGTCTGCGAAAAGTAGAACAAAAAAGTGTTTGCTCCCGCAGGCTCGCTAATGGGGATATTGCCCAACAAGCGCGTTTGGTTGGCCGAAGTAGCCTCTACCAGTTCGTTGGCTGCCAGAACTTGTATGTCTCTTTGATCAGACCCCACATACAAGATAGATAAATAGCCCGCCTGCTGGGTGCTGTAGCGCACCGGCGCGTTGGCACCGAGACGGACATTAGAGGGCATGTCCACACTAACGGCCCAGTTGCCATTGGCCCCGGCGACAATTTGCTCAAACGCAGCCAGTGTTCGTTGTGCCAAACTTGGCTGTTGCGCCACGAGCCCAATACCTGGTTCAGCATTAGCTACTGCCACCGCCGCAGGCGCGGTCTCGGCGGCAGGTATTGGTTTGATCAGCAATGGGCGCTTGTTGTTGCCATAGGTTTCTACCGTGTGCGCGGTCCAGCGGCTGCCTTTGCGGGCGTTGAGTTTTGGCACTTCCTCGGCAATGATTTTTTGGGCACAGGTGGCCAACTCAGCAGCAGAAACTGCCCCGGACCCATCCGTATCGGCCACGCCACTTTCAGCACAGGTGAGCAAACTGGTAGTCGCAAGTCCACCTTTGTCGGGGTTGTCGAGTGCAACTTCGCGCTCGTTGGCCGCGGCAATGAACACAAAATTATTCTGCGGGAATGCTGCACGCACGCCGGGTTGCGCTACGCCAGGGTTCCAAGACTTGGTGAAGTTGACAGGGCTGTGGCAAGCCTCACCATCTTTGCTTTGCCATGCTTTGCTGCTCAAGCCTGAGCTTGTAGTCTTGGCATCACCGGTGACAGAACGTGTGACGGCAATGTCGTTCAATCCGCCACTGTGGCAAGCATCAATGATCACCAACACGTCGCTGGTTCGGCTCTTGACGCGGTCAAGCTTGGTGCTTAGCTCTGCCATATCTACAAAGCCGCCATCTTGTCCTACCAAAGCTTGAACACATTGGTTGGCTTGGCGCATGCTGGCACCGTGGCCGGAGTAGTAGATAAACACCCGGTCATTGGGCTGGATTTGGCTGGCAAAGCTCTCCAACGCGTCACGCAGGCCTTTGCTGGTGAGTTGACCGTCTTTTAGGACCGTAGGGCTCTGTGTGTCATAGCCCAACTTACCGGCAAGTTGCAGTGCGTTGCCGGCATCAAATCGGACACCCAACAAAGGTTGCGTGGCGTATTTGCTGATGGTCATTACCAGCACATGGTCGCGCGCCATAGCTTTGCCAGTGAGTGATGCCATAGCGAGCACCATTAGCAATGGAGTGCAAACCAGACCGAACTTGCGTGAACGCGTGTACATGGTCTACAACTTTGCTTGGTGGTTGATCTTGATGCGAAAGCGCAAGGTATCGCCTTTTGCGTAATTGGATGGTGCTAGGGCAACCGGCTGCGAGGGGTCGGCTCCAACGGGAAACGCCATCGCCTTGCCGCCAAACGCAGCAGCCCCGCCTTTGCCATTGGCTAGGGCTGGGGGATATTGTTTGGTAGCCGCCTCATTTCCGCAGGGGTTCAGCAAGGCAACAAAACCCACCACTGACGGGTGTTGCTTGAGACTGGGTGAAATGCATGGGGTGAACTCAACGTCAAGCCACTCGGTGCCGGGTTTGCCGGTCATCAAAATTCCACCTTCGTGCTGACGTGGCATGCGGTTGTCGTTAGCAGGAATCGCTTCGTAAACGGATGAGGTGGCAACTGCCTGATCAACATCGGTGTTGATCAAGCGCACTCTGCCAGGCACGCTGGTGGCAAACAATACGGCAAACGCCTGATCGGTGGTGATGTCGAAGGCTGGTTCCTGCCCCGTTTGCAAGGGCTGCGATGCCAATATGCCCTGAGTTTCAGCACCGACAGCGGAATTCGCCAGTTTTTGGACCACGAAAGAAAAAACCGGTTGGCGGACCGCGTCTGCGGCAAATGAAGCGGACACAACTGGCGCTGACTCAGCAGGTGCCGCTGGGGGCTGCGTCGCCGGTTGCGGAAACTGCTGTGAAGGCTGAGCAAAGGGTTGTTGTTGGCCATATTGCTGCTGCTGACCGAACTGCTGTTGCCCATACTGTTGTTGGCCCTGCTGAAACTGCGTGTTCATTGGTGCGTTGTTTGCGCCCTGAGCGGAGTCAATGCAGTTGAAGTTGGGCCTAGCACCCATGAAACTGAAGAGGCGACTAAATACGCAACCCGCCCCCTGTGCCAGCGCACCCACTAGTTGGCCAGTGAGGGCTGGAACCAAGGCTGCCAGGAAAATGCTTTTGGACTCTGGTGGCTCGCTCGGGATTGCGTAGCCTCCATTCTGGTAATTAGGGTCAAATTGGGCGTGGGCAGGTGAATGCAGTGCTGTGGCGATAGCAATGTTCGCAATCAAGAAGATTGCGCCGGTCTTTGGCTTTGTGGTGTGTGACACGTAAATCTCCTATTAATATTTCCAAGCAGCAATTTCAATGACCAGGGCGCGGAACCATTCCCGTCGGTATAACGGTCTGCGGACGCTCCAGTGCAATTACCATGCTAATCAGCAGCTCTTGCCGCCCATCGGCCAGGATGCCGAGTGGAGTAACCGCATGGGATACACCGGTCACACGAAACCCATTAATCATTTGACCGCGTACACCACCTTGAACCGTGTTTTGCCCGGTCATGCTGCTGGTGCAAATGGCTGGCAGCGAGGCCAGTTGGTCAATTGGCGTGCCAGGCTGGATGGCCTTGCCGGGCTCAACCGACGCTTTGATTACAACAGTGCAGACGCTGCTGTCAACAAAAAAGGCATTGGTGTTGATTTCGACCGGCGGGCGGGCTTGGAGGTTCGTTACCCCGGCAAAACTAAGGTTGGCGCAGCCAAAAAAGGCAATGCTTGCGGCGATGGTTCGAACCAGTGGACTTTGTGGATTTGGTGACATCGGTATGTTTTTCATGTTCTAAGGAAACTATTTCCCTTCAATGCGCAAGTGCAGTCGTCCATGCTCTGGCACAACAGCCCCAAGCGCAATGAGTCGTGCCCGGCCTACATGGGAGAGGTCCAAAACCTTTGCCTGTATGACAATGGCCTGTTCCAGGGTAAACCGTCGCACTGGCGCACCTTCTTGCCGGAGCACAGCCTCAACTTGATCGGCGAGCAAACCAGGGTTTGCGGTCTGCAAGCGCTGTGCTTGTTCGTCGCCCCGCATGACGACGCCATCGGGATATCCATCGACGACGGCAACGGGGCGGTTTGACATGTAGAGCACGACAAGCAGCAATCCAAATGCAGCGGCAATGCCAACGCGTGTCAACGCCAAACTTTGGGTAACGCCCTTTGAACCAGTTGACGCTGGCTGCTGAGGTGGGCTTGCGAACAGTGATGACGCGGCATCTAGTAGCCGTCGCACGGGCTGCTTACTGTGGAGGAACAAGCCAGCTTGTCTTGCGCGCAATAGGGTGGTTTCTCTGTGAGTCCGAAGGGCGTCAGGTGTCGACGAAGTGATCGCCGCGGCTACGTGCACTTCTCTTTGTACCAAGATCTTTCTGATCAGCGCGCCCTCTTTGGCAAGTCGGTCTAACTCCGGGTGCGGTGCCAGTAGAGATTCAGCCCCATACATCCCAGACGGATCACTGCTCAGTGCTTCAAGCCAGGCATGCAGTTTTGAGGGGGATTGCACGGTTGTCATATTCATGCCTTTCTACTCTAGGCAAGGTTGCAAATACTGCATCAACCGCTTGCGGCACTGAGAGAGATACTCTTTGGTTGCAGTCATGCTTCTGCCCAACGCTTGGCTGGTATCTTCGAGTGACCAAGCATCCAATGCGCATCGCTCAATGACTTGGGCGCGCTCCGGGTGATCGCGAAAGAATTTTTCCATTTGCCCATTAAGGCAAATCATGGTGGTTGGGTCACTTTGCGACGGATCGATGGCCGAGTTGATGACATAGTCCCAACCATCGTCGTCAAGTGTTGTCTCGTGGTCCGCTTCCTGCTGTGTGTCACGAATGTGCGAAAGGAATGTATTGCGCGCCACGGTATTGGCCCACTTTTCAAAGGCTATGGGGTCGCGCAGACCCTGAACACCACGCAATACTTTCAACATAGCGTCACTGGCAATCTCTTCGGCTACGCCGATTTGCTGCCCCCACTTTTGGAAGTCACGAACAAATTTTGGCCACAACAGGTCGAACAAGTGTGCCGCGCCGCGCTCGCCGGTTTTACCGCCTTGTTGAACAAGTTCCAATCCTTTGGCGAGCAGGTCTCGATTGGAAGTGGTCATCGTTGGCACAAAAATGAAGTCATTAGTGTTAAGGACTCGTCTTTGCACCAAACGTCAGGGCAGTCGGTCGAAAAATTCGGAACAACCGACAAATTTCCTTCAAATGACTGCGCTGACATTGGGCGACCCAGCTGCTCTTGGATGGTAGGCCTGTACACAGTCATTCGATCGTGTAGTAATGGCCAGCCTTGTTGAGCTGCTTCACCTCTTCCCAGCTTGACCCCAGGCCCACGTACACCAGTGTTCCGATCATGCTGCTCAAGTCGGTGCCGCGCACAACGGGCAGAACCACGTCGCCCTGTTCTGGCACTGTCAAGACCATCGCGTGCTCCATCGGCTCTTGCATTTCCACCCAGCCACGTGTCTCTGACTGCATTAGCTGCCGACCATCCGCTTTTACGGCCCACGAATAGACGCGCCTGAGTTGACCACGATCTTCTGCCTGTGGGGTTACAACCGCATCCAAGTTGAGGTTACTGACGGCACCCGACGCGATTGGACGGTACAGCCGTGTTGTGGCTTCGGTTTGCACGGTGGGGCATTGGGCTACACCAGTAGGGGTGTCTCCACTGGCAATGGCGCGGACCATAACTTGGCCTTTGGCAGATAACTGCGGCCAAGTTATACCCATGCAAACGATGGCGTTCGTACCCTTAAGGGGGTCCACGCTGGCACCGGTATATGCGGTAAAGGTGTTGCCTGCAGAAATAACGCCATCACCAGTGGCCGTCGGCGTGCAAGGATTTTGAGGACCTTGTTTGACTCCCGTTCGTCCCCCGTTCAAGCAGACCGACTCTGTTCCGCCCGCCGCGAAACTATTGCTTTGTTGGACTACCGCCAAGCCTTTAGGTACCAGTGCCGTGAAATAGACCGAGCCGTTGAAGCCGCTTGCACGAAGGTCCGTTAGGGTAGCACCTAGGTTTTGGTCTACTTTGCTGGTGGAGAGGAAGTAGGTGGGGAGTAGTGCAGGGTCAATAGTGCTGGGGACTTCGGAGCTTAGGTCTAGGGGAGCTGTGGCGGTTTCGTTGGTAATCAAGACAGGGGTTGAGCGAGAAGCCAAGGTCGCATCACCAAGTTGGCCATTTCCGTTTAGACCCCACGCACGAGCCAAGCCTCCAACAATAGCTAGGGAATAACCATTGCTGGCGGAAATACTTGAGGCATTCGCCAATATTGGTACACGAGCGGGCGAACTACGGGTAAAAGTTGTTCCGTCTCCGAGCTGACCACTATTGTTCACCCCCCAAGTCCAAATACTTCCGTCGTTCGCAATTGCAATTGTGTGAAGGTTGCCCGCATCAACTGCCTTGAATCCGTCCCCGATTTTCATAGGGCTAGTCACAGGTGTTCGCCCCCCGTCTTTATACCCCCATGCCCAAAGACTACCGTCGGTCTTTATGGCCACAGTGTGAAAATAGCCCGCAGAAGCTGCAACAAAGTCAGTTCCAATCTGCTTGGGAACCGCACTAGGTTGGGTAGTCCCGTCCCCAATAACGCCACTAGTGTTATTGTTTCCCCATGCCCAAAGGCTGCCATCAGTCTTTAAGGCAACGGTATAGTCATTGCCCGCAGACACAGCGCTGAACCCTGCTCCGATTTGCTGGGGAAGTGAACTGTAAGTAAACCCCCAAGCCCATAAGCTGCCATCAATCTTTACAGCGACCGAGTGGTTTATGCCAGCTGCGGCCGTGCGAAAACCCGATCCGATTTTCTTCGGCAAGGAACTATTGGTAGTTGTTCCATCGCCAAGCTTTCCGGTCGCGTTGCTACCCCAAGCCCATAGGGTTCCGTCGTTTTTGACTCCGAGCGAGTGTTTATAGCCAGCGGACACATCGCTAAATTCACTCCCTATCTTCTTTGGAACCAGGCTGGAAAGGGATGTGCCCATTCCCAGCTCACCTGAAGTGTTGCTCCCCCAAGTCCAAATAGTTCCATCGTTCTTGACGGCTAGGCTGTGATACCACCCCGCTGCAATACTTCCAAAGTCGTCCCCCACGCGCTTTGGAAGAAGACTCGCTGCACTAGTTGAGTCACCAATCTGTCCATAAAAGTTTCCGCCCCACGCCCAAATTGTTCCGTCAAACTTCAGTGCTAGTGTATGGACGTACCCGGTAGTAACTGTGGCAAATCCTGTGCCAACCAAAGTAGGCGTCAATCTACTAACCATTGAACCGTCTCCTAGCTGCCCAACATTGTTGTAGCCCCAAGTCCAGAGACTTCCGTCTTTCTTCACACCAGCAGCGTGCCCCCAATTCGTCGACACAATGGCAAAGTCGCTACCAATTTGCTTTGGGGACAGGCTGTTAGTCGTTGTTCCATCACCGAGTTGGCCAAAGTTGTTACCCCCCCACGCCCATAAACTACCGTCCATCTTGATTGCGATGGTGTGCATCAATCCCGCAGAAATAGAACTAAAGCCTGACCCAATTTGTTTGGGCGTAGACACAGACGCAGTTGTTCCATCACCCAATTGCCCAGTAGAGTTGTCACCCCACGCCCAAATAGTTCCGTCCAGTTTCAAGGCAACTGAATGGTTCGTACCTGCAGCAACTGCACTGAATCCAGTCCCGATTTGTGTGGGCATGGAACGATTTGCCGATGATCCATCCCCAAGTTTCCCGATTTGGTTGCTGCCCCAAGTCCAAAGTGTGCCATCCCTCTTTACGGCAACTGAGTGATTTCTACCAGTTGAAACCATGGCAAAGTCTGTTCCCACCTGCGTAGGGAGGGACCGGTTTGTTGTGGTGCCATCACCCAGCTGCCCAAAATCATTTCGCCCCCATGCCCACAAACTACCATCGCTCTTTATCGACAAAGTAAAGAAATAATTTGCGGAAAGTGCACGCGAAGCATTGACCGATTGTCCCGCCAAATAGCCTGCTCCCACGCGAACCGGAACACTTGACTGCAGCAGTGTTCCTTGCCCCAGTTGACCCTCACTGTCATCGCCCATCGCGTACAAGGTTCCATCGCTTTTTAGCGCGAGTGCATGCATGGCACCCGCCGACACCATCGGCATAGCCGAATGTGCGCTGACGGATACGCCCAATACCACAAACGCTGTGAGCAAGATGTCCAGAAGATTGTCTGTTGGATTTTTCATAGTTCCTTTTGAATTGTTGTCGGCACGAGTTACAACGACAGGCCGGCGTGGGACGCTGAGTCCTAACTCATTCACTCCGCCCCCATCACAAATAGTGCTGGAGCAGCTATCAACTTCATCGCATTCTGAATATTCTGCATCATTCAATCGTGTAGTAATGCCCAGCCTTATTGAGCTGCTTAACCTCTTCCCAGCTCGATCCCAAGCCCACGTACACCAGTGTTCCAGCAGCACCGCTCAAGTTGATTCCACGCACGATGGGCAACGTGACATCGCCTTCGGCTGGTACCGTTAGAGTCAGCGCTTGGTCCATGGGCTCTTGCATCAATACCCAGCCTTGGGCTTCCGATTGCATAAGTTGGCGCCCGTCAGGCGCTATGGCCCAAGAGTAGAGTTTTCTGACCTGGCCTCGGTCTTCCGGCTGGGGGGTTACCACCGCGTCCATAGTGAGGTTGCTGATGCCGCCTGTGGCATTGGCTCGGTACAGGCGTGTGGTGGCCTCGGTTTGAACTGTGGGGCATTGGGTGACGCCGGTGGGGGTGTCTCCACTGGCTATTGCACGCACCAGTACTTGGCCTTTGGCGGAGAGTTCGGGCAGCGTGATGCCCATGCAGACGATGGCGTTGGTACCCTGCAGGGGGTCCCCACTGGCCCCGGTGTAAGCGGTAAAGGTGTTCCCGGTGGTCAGGACACCAGCACCGCTGGCGACCGGTGCGCAAGGTGTTTGAGGACCTTGTTTTGCACCCGTTCGTCCACCGTTCAAGCAAACCGATTCTGTTCCACCCGCGGCGAAGCTATTGCTTTGTTGGACTACGGCCGAGCCTTTGGGTACCAGGGCTGTGAAGTAGACCGAGCCGTTGAAGCCGCCTGCGCGAAGGTCGGTTAGTGTGACATTGAGGTTTTGATCAACTTTGCCGGTAGATAGGAAGTAGCTTGGCAGCAGCGCGGGGTCTATGGTGTTGGGGACTTCTGGCCTTAGATCAAGGGGCGCGGTAGCAGCTTCGTTGACTGCAAGAACCGGCACCAATCGACTAACGAGTGTCGTGTCTGCAAGTTGCCCAAAATTATTCCGCCCCCAAGACCAAACGGTCCCGTCATGCGCGATGGCGTATGAGTGACTAATCGAAGAGGCAATCGCGGTGGCGGTGCCAATGTTTAAAACTTTGACCGGCGTGCTCCTATTCGTCAATGTGCCGTCACCCAGCTGCCCAAACTGGTTGCTTCCCCACGCCCAAACGCTACCGTCACGCTTTAGGCCAATCGAATATAGGTAACCAGCAACAACGTCAATGAAGTCAGACCCAATCTTCTTTGGAGTTGCAATGCTTGTCGTTGTGCCGTCACCCAACTCACCAACCCAATTGGTGCCCCACGCCCAGACACTGCCATCACTGCTGATTGCTACGGCATGAGACATACTTGTTGTCACCATGCGAAAACCTGTCCCAATTTGAACTGGGCTCAGCCGGTCCGTTGTACTACCGTCCCCGAGTCGGCCGAAACTATTGCGGCCCCAGGCCCACAAACTCCCATCCTTCTTCACTCCAAGCGTATATTCGTTGCCCGCCACCACCGCGCTATAGTCGAAACCGACTTGCTTTGGCACCAAGCTATCCGTCTTGGTGCCATCGCCTAGCTGCCCATAGTTATTTGCGCCCCACGCCCAGAGGCTGCCATCGATCTTGAGTGCGACAGAGTGATTTGAGCTGCAAGAAATTGCGTTAAAGCCAGTGCCGACTTTTTTGGGGCTCGAACTACTTACCGTTGTGCCATCGCCAAGTTGCCCCTGGCCATTGAGCCCCCACGCCCACAATCCGCCATCGTTTTTGAGTGCTACAGAATGAAACAAACATGCGGACGCGGCGCTATACCCGCTGCCAACTGACTTGGGGGAGGTTCGGTTAAGCATTGTGGCAACGCCAAGCTGGCCGTTTAAGTTGTTTCCCCACGTCCACAAACTACCGTCCAACTTCACGGCACCGCAATGAGTCACATCGCAGGCCAATGACCTGAATCCTGTTGCGATTTGTTTCGGGGTCAAACTACTCGCTGTAGTGCCATCACCCAGCTGACCATAGGTGTTGCCTCCCCACGCCCACAGGCTGCCATCTGTTCTGATTGCGGCGGAATGATAAGGACCCACAGACACTTCGGCATACCCGACGCCAATTTGCCTCGGAGTCAATCTGTTTGTTATCGTACCGTCACCAAGCTGGCCGGAAGCATTAAATCCCCAAGTCCACAGACTCCCGTCGGTCTTCACAGCAACCGTGTGATACCAACCAGCGGCCGCGACGCTGAAGCCGACTCCGACCTGCTTTGGGGTCAAACTGTCTGAACTGGTTCCATCGCCGAATTGACCGCTCCCATTTCGCCCCCACGCCCACAAACTACCGTTGGTCTTGATCGCAACCGTGTGAAATTGGCCCGCCGACACAACACTAAAGCCTGAGCCGATCTGCTCTGGGGTCAGCCTATCCACTTTCGTACCATCGCCGAGTTGTCCAAATCCATTGGCTCCCCACGCCCATAGGCTACCGTCGATCTTCACCGCCACTGTGTAAACGCCGAAAACAGGATCACCGCCCGCAGAAACGGCACTAAATCCGGTTCCAATATTCTTGGGGCTAACGCTACTTATCTTGGTGCCGTCGCCAAGCTGGCCGAAATTGTTTGCACCCCATGCCCAGAGGCTACCATCCGCCTTGATAGCCACGGTGTAGTTTGGTCCGCTAGCCACTGAAACATAGTCGTCGCCTATCCGAATGGGGACCGAGCTTATGTTGGTTGTGCCATCACCGAGCTGACCAGTTCCATTGCCACCCCACGCCCACAAACTGCTGTCGCCCTTAATGGCGAAAGTGCTGCCAGTTCCTGAAATGACCATTGCACCTTTTCTCCCGGAGGAAGCGCGGTACCCCTCACCGACCAGCAAGGGCACAGATGACGTCAAGAGCGTTCCCAGTCCCAATTGGCCCTGACTGTCATCACCCGCAGCGAACAACGTCCCGTCACTGTGGAGTATCAAGGAATGACGACCGCCTGCCGCCACCATGGGAGTCACCGCATGGGCATTGCCACAGTTCCCCAACAGCACAAGCGCCTCTGACAGCAACACAAATAGCCGAGTTATCTCATTGCGCATAAAGACTCCGGGCAAACACAGGCGGGGTGAAATGCAACACCACAGCCACATCGGGTGACAATTGACGATTAGCCCTCGTAGAATCTGCGTGTAACGCTATTATGTTTATAGCACTTCGAGCGAATTTCATAGTCATGATCATTCAATCGTGTAGTAATGCCCAGCCTTGTTGAGCTGCTTCACCTCTTCCCAGCTTGACCCTAAGCCCACGTACACCAGCGTTCCGGCAGCACCGCTTAAGTTGACTCCGCGCACGATCGGCAGCGTCACATCGCCTTGGGTCGGGACGGTTAGCGTCAGTGCCTGGTCCATGGGCTCTTGCATCAGTACCCAGCCTTGGGTTTCTGATTGCATGAGTTGACGCCCATCCGGCGCTATGGCCCAGGAGTAGAGTTTTCTGACCTGGCCTCGGTCTTCCGGCTGGGGGGTTACCACCGCGTCCATAGTGAGGTTGCTGATGCCGCCTGTTGCACTTGCGCGATAGAGCCGGGTTGTGGCTTCGGTTTGTATGGTGGGGCACTGGGCTACGCCGGTGGGGGTGTCTCCACTGGCTATTGCACGCACCAGTACCTGGCCTTTGGCGGAGAGTTCGGGCAGGGTTATGCCCATGCAGACGATGGCGTTGGTACCTTGAAGGGGGTCTACGCTGGCATCCGTGTAGGCGGTAAAGGTATTGCCGGTAGACAGGACACCGGCACCGCTGGCAACAGGTGTGCACGGTGTTTGGGGACCTTGCTTGGCACCTGTTCGGCCACCGTTGAAACAGATAGACGCTGTTCCACCCGAGGCAAAACTATTGCTTTGTTGGACTACGGCGGAGCCTTTGGGTACCAGAGCTGTGAAGTAGACCGAGCCGTTGAAACCGCCTGCGCGCAGGTCGGTGAGGGTGGCTCCCAAGCTTTGGTCTATTTTGCTGGTGGAAAGGAAGTAGCTGGGTAGTAGCGCCGGGTCTATGGTGTTCGGGACTTCGGGGCTTAGGTCTAGAGGGGCCGTGGCAGAGGTGTTTACCGAAAGGGTTGGGATGCTCCGAGATACCAATGTTGCATCGCCCAATTGGCCCACACCATTCAGACCGGACATCTGAACAGATCCATCACGCCCTAGGAATGCACTGAATCGATACCCCGCGGACATCCGAATGGTGTTCTTGGCTTCTGAAATTTTGAATGGCTTTATGTTCGAATTGATGTCCAAGGTCTGGCTGCCCAACTCTCCATAAGAGTTGCGCCCCCAACCCCAAACCGAACCATCAGATTTGTAGGCTAGTGCATGACCGCCGACGCCGATGTTTGATATCGAAACTGCAACGACATCGGACAAACCGTCAATCACGATCGGAACCGAACTGCTGAGGGAAGTTCCATTACCCAGCAAACCGCCCTCGCCTTGCCCCCAAGCCCAGACCCGTCCGTCCGCACCGACAGCAAGGCTCACAAATAGACTCGTTGCTACGGCTTTGATATTCGAGAGACCTGGAACCTGCTTTGGGGTCGCGTTGACATCTGAGTTTGTGCTTCCGATTGGTGTGACAAAACCTAAACCTAATTCCCCATAGGCATTCGAACCCCATGCCCAAACAGTACCATCACTCTTCAATGCAAGGGTATGTCGGCTCGCGGATACGGCAGTGACACCAGAAATTTTGGTCAGTTGAACTGGCTTCATGCGATCGAAGCTCGTTGCATCACCAAGCTGTCCGAGGTAGTTGTCTCCCCAAGCCCAAACTCGACCATCCGCTTTTACTGCAAGAGAGTGACTCGCTCCCGCTGAGATCGCAACTACACCAGTTATGTCCGAAACGATCGCTGGAACGGCGTGATTAGTGGTGCTACCGTCACCCAATTGCCCGTTGCGACCATTGCCCCAACTCCACACGCGTCCGTCCTGTGTCAATGCAAGACTATGTTCAGTGCCAGCCGACAATGCAGTCACATCTGACAGACCGGAAATCTGACTTGGAGCAGGTCGAAGCAGGGCAGTTGAACGAGCGAGTTGCCCATTGGAATCGGAGCCCCATGTCCAAACTCTGCCTTGAGAATCCAATGCAAGCGAGTGATAGTCCCCGGCAGCTACAGAAACAATACTACTGAGCGATCTAACCGGAAGGGGGGCATCGTGGCCGACTATAGACCCGTCACCAAGCTGACCAGTTTCATTTCTTCCAAACGCCAAAATCGAACCGTCAAACTTAAGCAAAAGGGAGTGATCATGGCCAAGGGCAGACCTTTGCAAACCACTTGCGCCGGCAAGTTGGGCTGGTGCTGAACCTGCGTCCCAGTACCAAACCGTTCCGTCCGCTTTGGTAGCTATGACGTGATAATTACCTGCGTTTATAGAGATGACATCTGAGATACCTTGAGTCTGGACCGGAGTCAGGCGGCTCACATTCTTCTGAGCGACATATCCCCACTCCCAAACCGTCCCATCGCGCTTCAATGCAAACCCAGAGAACCATCCTGCACCAATTGCCACGACATCGGCTAGCCCAGGTACTTGCACTGGCGAATAGGCATCGCTAGTAGAGCCAACACCAAGTTGCCCATATTGATTCCGCCCCCAAGACCAAACAGTGCCATCTTTCCGCAAAGCAATATTGTGAAGCGGCCCAACCGCCACTGAGGTTATGCTGTCCACACCAAGGCACTGGACAGGAACTGTTGACGACACCCTCTTGCCATCTCCAAGCTGGCCCCAACTGTAGGGATCACTACCCCAAGCCCATACGGTTCCATCCTGCTTCAGCGCGATGGAGTGCCACCAACCACCAGCGACTGCGACAGCATTGCTAATGCTGAGTACTCGGACTGGTGCAGCTCTGTCAATGCTAGTGCCGTCGCCAAGCTGACTCGACTCGTTTCCGCCCCATGACCATACAGTGCCATCCGCCTTTACTGTCAGGACATGTTTCTGGCCAGCACCGATACTCTTCACTCCAGTGATGCCGTCAACCAGCAATGGGACTGGTGAATAAGTAGCCCTGCCGACACCAAGCTGTCCAAATTCATCCGAACCCCAAGCGACAACTGTGCCGTCACTTTGCAATGCGAGGGTGTGTTTGGTGCCCGCGGAAATCGTGGGCTCAACTGCGTACGCAGGTTTAGCCACGACGATGAGCAAGCCGATGATTCCAACCAGGAAGGTGGAACGCCACCCGCTCCCAAACGACGAGTTAGATGCTTTTTCTCCCATACAGCTCATGGGTAGGTCGGTAGCAGCTATCAACTTCATAGCGTTTTGTGTTCTTGTCATGGCTCTCATCATTCAATCGTGTAGTAGTGCCCAGCCTTATTGAGCTGCTTCACCTCTTCCCAGCTTGACCCTAAGCCCACGTACACCAGCGTCCCGGCCGCTCCGCTCAAGTCGACTGCCCGCACTATCGGCAGGGTAACGTCTCCTTGTGCAGGTACTGTGATCGTCATGGCTTGCTCCATGGGCTCTTGCATCAGCACCCAACCTTGGGTTTCGGATTGCATCAGTTGACGTCCGTCTGGCGCTATGGCCCAAGAGTAAAGTTTTCTAACCTGACCTCTGTCTTCAGGCTGTGGGGTTACCACTGCGTCCATGGTCAGGTTGCTGATGCCGCCTGTGGCATTCACTCGGTACAGCCGTGTGGTGGCTTCGGTTTGCACTGTGGGGCATTGGGTGACGCCGGTGGGGGCATCCCCACTGGCTATTGCACGCACCAGTACCTGGCCTTTGGCCGATAGCTCGGGCAGGGTGATACCCATGCAGACAATGGCGTTGGTACCTTTGAGCGGGTCTACGCTGGCAGCGGTGTAGGCAGAAAAGGTGTTACCTGCCGTAATGACACCATCACCACTGGCCACTGGTGTGCAAGGGGTTTGTGGACCTTGCTTGGCACCGGTTCGCCCACCATTCAAGCAAACCGATTCAGTTCCACCCGCAGCAAAACCATTGCTTTGTTGGACTACGGCCGAGCCTTTGGGTACCAGGGCTGTGAAATAGACCGAGCCATTGAAACCACCTGCGCGGAGGTCGGTGAGGGTGGCACCAAGGCTTTGGTCTATTTTTTTGGTGGAAAGGAAGTAGCTGGGTAGTAACGCAGGGTCTATGGAGTTGGGGGCTTCGGGGCTTAGGTCTAGAGGGGCTGTGGCAGTTTCGTTGAGAACTTGAACCAACGATCCACCGTGTGCAAACGTTCCGTCTCCTAGTTGGGCATAGTTGTTTGCGCCACGGGCACTAACTGAGTCAGAGGTTGTCAAGTACAAACTGAAATTCGAGCCAGCAACAACTTGTTTTACATTGGTTGCGTCTGTAAGCAGAATTGGACTAAACACGATGTCACTAGAAGTGCTCCCTCCAAGTTGCATCTGGCGGTTATCCCCCGCTCCCCAAATCTTCCCATCCTTCTTTGTAGCAAGGAAATGAGCATTCCCACCTGCGATACTTTTTACATTCTCGATGTTGCTGAGCTGCCCCGGAACCGACGACACATTGTTAACGCTGTTGCCAATGAGACGAAACGGGTCAGAGCCCCAACCCCAAACTTTTCCATCGGCACCCACAACATAGCTATTTGAAGAAGTCGCTACGACAGACACTATGCTAGCCAGACCAGCAACCTGAGTTGGAGTCCGGCCGTACACAGGAGGTACTCCGCCGCCGCTGTCTATGCTGCCGCGTCCCAGTTTTCCATGCTGATCGTCACCCCACGACCAGACAGTTCCATCAGACTTCAATGCAAGGTTATGCTGTGCCGATGAGATGCCAACAACTCCCGACATTCCGAGTACTTGAACTGGCGTCGAGCGATACACGTTTGTGCCATCACCAAGAGAGCCATAGTAGTTTGCCCCCCAGGCAGAAAGAGTTCCGTCTTGCTTGCGCGCGAGCGAGTGGCCAGTCGCCGCCGCAACTGACTGCACGCCGCTGATGTTCAATACCTGAACCGGGGTTGAGCGGTTGGTTGAGGTTCCATCTCCGAGTTGGCCGAATGTGTTGTCGCCCCAAGCCCAAACCTTGCCGTCACCAGTGACTGCAAGACTATGTCGATCTCCAGCAGATACATGAATGACTCCACTTAACCCAGGCACGGTCTGAGCACTTGTTGGGTTTGTGGACGCGCTGTGGCCAAGTTGCCCCGTAGCGTCTGAGCCCCACGTCCAAACATCACCAAGCACATCGACTGCGATAGAGTGACTTCTGCCAATGGCAATGGTTGAAATTTTTGGGAGACCTGGTAGGGTGGTCAATTGGCCCTGGTCGATGGTGGTTCCATTTCCCACTTGACCCAAATTGTTTTGACCAAACCCAGCGACGGTTTGATCCTTCGTCAGAATCAGCGTGTGTATTCCAGGTGAAATTTGGTCGACATTTTGAGCGTTACCAAGACGTTCTGGCTTTTGTCCCCTGGCCCAAAGAAATACGCCACCATCTGCATGTACCGAAGCGATTGAATATGCGTTGCTACCGATAGCGATCGCTCCCGCTATGCCTGCAACTTGTTCCGGTGACACACGATTGACGGCTAAGCCAGTGGTCGAATACCCAAGACCCCACTCCCAAACAGTTCCATCGCTCTTAAGCGCCACGCTGTGAAACCAACCCGCACGAACAGCCGTCACCCCATTCAGGCCATCAACCTGTTTTGGTACAAACTGGCAAATTGAGCTAACCACACCAGAGCCCAGTTGCCCATAGTTGTTGCAACCCCAAGCCCAAACAGTCCCATCTCGCGCCAAGGCTAATAGATGACCGTAGCCCATTGCAATGGCAACAGCGTCACTTACTCCTAAGACTTGCCTTGCACCGCTGGAAGGCGTGCCGTCTGCGCCGACACCCCATACCCAAACAGTTCCATCCTGTTTGAGCGCCATTGAATGGCTGTTATCAGCAGCGACCGCAACGACGCCATCGATATCCAACACCTTGGTGGGATTCGCACGATCGATGCGGCTCCCATCACCCAGTTGCCCGCTGGCATTCCCACCCCATGCCCAAACCGTGCCATCGGTCTTTACCGCAAGCGTATGGTTGTCTCCTCCTGCGACGGCACGTACGTTGGATACTCCCTGCACCTTCTTCGGTGTGGTGGAAAAGACGGGCCGCCCGATACCCAGTTGTCCAGAGTCATCCGATCCCCATGCGACGACCGTGCCGTCACTTCTCAATGCGAGCGTGTGTTTGGTGCCCGCTGAAATCATGGGCTCAACTGCGTAGGCAGGAACAGCGGTCGACATTGACAGACCAATTGCCGCCATCAGGAAGGGAAAACACCAGACTCTAGCCACCGGAACGTTAAGAGCCATTCCGCCTTCACAGCTTATGGATAGTGCAGTAGAAGCTATAAACTTCATAGCAAATCGAATGTTGTGCGGCAATGGGAGCGCGCGCAGTTGGTCGCTTCCCACATCAATCCCATGCGACCAGAAGAAATTAGCACGGACCAGTACTCCGCTTTGCAACGCCAGCTTTGTTAAGCGTACAAATGTTTGGATAGGTGCGGCCATCAACGCCACACATCTTTACGCCGCCTGAACATCCAACTGCTGATGGAACCTCTCCGACCGGAGGCTGTGGTTGCACCGGTGTTGGTGTTGGTGTTGGTGTTGGTGTTGGTGTTGGTGTTGGTGTTGGCACAGGCGCGGGTGTATTGACGCTATACACACCATTGGCTTGCACCACCACACCACCTTTTCTTGTTACCTTGACAGTAAACGGTCGGTTTGCACCCGATTGCTGCATGGGCCGCGTGCGGGTCCAAATGTTGGCCGCCACTTGAGTCATTGGCTCGGTCACGTTCGCATCGGGGAAGAATAGATCGGCTCTTTCCACGCCAGCACCCGCGTCCACGGTTACACCAAAGGTCATCGTTTGGCCTTGCAACACTGCGGGTGGAGTGGCACCAGTACCCAGAATATTGGCCACCGGCACCGCAGGCACGACTGGCGCTGGTGCTGTAACACTCACTAGGCCCAACGAGCGCATGTTTGGCTCTGCAGCGTTGGCTTTCCAACCCACTTGCTGTTGCCCAGCCTGGCGCGGGATGCATTGGTGGCGGATTTGTGTGGGACTAACCAATTGGGTTTGCGGCTGGTCGCAGTTGGCTACCGTCACACGCACATCGGCCGTGAGGTTTTGGCCCGCAAAGATGAACACTTCTGGCTGGCCTACCGTGAGTTGCCCTTGTGGCTGCACTGCCGTCACCGTTGGCACCGGTGTATTCACCCCAATCGTTACAACTCCCAGTGGATGCATATTTGGCTCTGCAGCGTTGGCTTTCCAACCCACTTGTTGTTGCCCAGCCTGGCGCGGGGTGCATTGGT